>Ga0302126_10000108_pt1 | contig 57746 bp, 52 predicted proteins | sample CB4_20m_MG_FD_203108 | JGI IMG/M metagenome (GOLD analysis project Ga0302126, IMG submission 203108) | Marine microbial communities from Western Arctic Ocean, Canada - CB4_20m | ecosystem: Environmental > Aquatic > Marine > Oceanic | place: Canada: Western Arctic Ocean | collected 2017-09-24 | reverse complement strand
ATGTTGAATCTATTTTTGCTAAGTCTGCTTTAACATCTGATGATATTGAGATGCCTCATGGAAGTTATCAGGCAGAAAGCATGCAAACAACTATTGTTCCAAATAGAAATATGTTATTTATTTCTCATGCCATTGCATTCGCAATATCTCAAAATATAGATAGAGTCTGGTATGGAGCTCATGCTGGCGATCACTTTATCTACCCAGATTGTAGGCCAGAATTTTTATCTGCAATGAATGCAGTCGCACGAACATGCCATACATTCCCTATTAGTGTAGAAGCACCTTTTTTAAATTTTACAAAGGCAGAGATCATCAAAAAAGGCATAGAGCTTGGGGTTGACTACTCCAAAACATGGACGTGCTATGAGGGAAAAGATCTAGCATGCCGGCAATGCGGATCTTGCAATGAAAGACTAGAAGCTTTTGCTCTCAATAATTCTATCGATCCACTTCTTTATAAAAATTAATGTACACAATTAAAGAGATCTACAAAACAATTCAAGGAGAGGGCGCACAAGCTGGAAGAACCGCAGTATTTGTTAGGTTTTCAGGCTGTAATCTTTGGTCTGGCAAAGAAAAGCATCGGGCAAGTGCTGTGTGTAAATTTTGTGATACAGATTTTGTAGGAACCAATGGTATTAATGGTGGAACCTATTCCGCTAAAGATTTAGTATTAAAACTCAATACTTTATGGGGAGAATTAGGGAATAAACTTATTGTATTTACAGGCGGCGAGCCAATGCTCCAACTAGATGAGGAGCTGATTGAAGAATGTAAAAATAATACTTTTGAAACAGCAATAGAAACAAATGGAACAATTCCTATAGATTTTAATATTGATTGGGTTTGCGTGTCTCCAAAACATGGATCTGAGTTAGTTGTAAAGCATGGAAATGAATTAAAGACTGTTTTTCCTCAAGAAGGCCAGAACTTAAATAATTTTGTAGATTTAGATTTTGATCATTTATACCTTCAACCAATGGATGGTATTGATGGAAAAGAAAATACCACCAAGACTATTCAGTATTGTTTAGAGCATCCTGAGTGGAAACTGAGCATTCAACAGCATAAGCTCATAGGTATGCCATAAAATATCTTTTTTTCAATTTCAGCTTAGGCTATAATCTGTTATGGAAAAGATCAAATTAAAAGCATTAACGTTTGATGACGTCTTGCTTCTCCCTCGTTACACAGATTTCTTGCCTGCTGAAGCAGATCTTGCAACTAGAATCTCGCGCAATATTACTCTAAAGATACCCTTGGTATCTGCTGCAATGGATACTGTGACTGAATCTAGAATGGCTATAGCACTTGCCGAAAATGGTGGCATAGGGATCATTCATAAGAATAATTCTATTGAAGAGCAGGCACGGTTAGTTAAAGCTGTTAAAAAATATGAGAGTGGTGTTGTTCGAGACCCAACAACTATCAAGTCAACCAAAACCATAGAAGAGTTAATGCAGTTAACAAATGAATTGAGTATCTCCGGAATGCCGGTTGTTGATGATGGTGAATTAATGGGTATTGTTACCAGCAGAGATTTTAGATATGCAGATAACCCGTTAGACCCTGTTTCTTCAATAATGACCCCAAAAGATAAATTAATCTCAGTCATGGAGGGTACCGATCAAGAAGAAGTGAAGAAATTGATGTATACCAATAGAATTGAAAAAATTCTTGTTATTGACACTATTGGATCTTTAACGGGCCTTGTTACCATGAAGGATATCGAGAAATCCGCTGAACACCCATTTGCAACAAAGGATTCAAGAGGTCAATTACGAGTTGGAGCAGCTCTTGGTACTGGAGAAGATACACTTGACAGAGCCAAAGCACTAGCACTAGCAGGAGTTGACTTGTTTGTTGTGGATAGCGCTCATGGCCATTCAAAAAATGTTGTAGATACAATCAAGCTCATTAAGAAAGAATTTAAAGACATTGATGTGATGGGAGGCAATGTAGCAACACCTGAAGGAGCTATCGCTCTAAGAGATGCGGGTGCTGATGCAATTAAAATTGGAATGGGCCCAGGATCTATTTGCACAACAAGAATCATTGCTGGGATGGGCGTTCCTCAAATTACAGCTATTCTTTCAATTAAAGAGAAATTTAAATCCAACGACGTTCCACTGATTGCCGATGGAGGGATCAGATTTTCTGGAGATATTTCTAAAGCTCTTGCAGCAGGAGCTGATGCAGTTATGTTAGGAGGAATTTTTGCTGGCACAGAAGAAGCCCCAGGAGAAGTGGAACTTTATCAAGGCAGAAGCTTTAAAACTTATCGCGGCATGGGTTCACTGGGTGCTATGTCAGAAAGAAACGATGTTAATCGATACTCTCAAGACGGTGTCGAAAAAGAAAAAATGGTTCCAGAGGGTGTGGAAGGGCGAGTGCCTTTTAAAGGCTGGGTTGTAAGTGTCATTGATCAGCTGACCGGTGGCATTAGACAAAGTATGGGTTATGTTGGATGTAAGACTATCCCTCAAATGCAAACTGACACACAATTTATAGAAATTACGAATGCTGGAATGATGGAAAGTCACGTGCATGATGTGATGATCACCAAAGAAGCGCCTAATTACCAACGTAGTTAATAATTTATTATGACCAAATCAACCAGCTTGGCTTTGGACCAAAAAGATATTGATACAATATTAGTTATAGACTTTGGTTCGCAATACACTCAATTAATTGCTCGAAGAGTAAGAGAATTAGATGTATTTTCAGAGATTCTTCCATGGGATATTTCTCCCGAGAGAATTAAAGACTTGAATCCTACCGGCATTATCCTTTCTGGTGGTCCAGAATCAGTAACAATATTAAATACCCCAAGAATTCCAGAAATTGTATTTGATTTAGACGTTCCAATATTAGGAATTTGCTATGGCATGCAAACACTTGCAGAGCAATTCGGCGGTCAAGTAACCTCCTCAAAAGCAAAAGAGTTTGGACATGCTGAAATAGTGATTGAAGAGACTTCTGTGCTTTTTGAAGGATTTAGTTCAGGCTCATTAATAGATGTCTGGATGAGTCATGGTGATCATGTTTCAACATTACCAGATAAATTTCAATTAGTTGCCTCTACTCCCTCAGCCCCTATTGCAGCTATGCAGCATTCCGAAAAACCTATTTTTGCTCTTCAGTTTCATCCCGAAGTCACTCATACCAAACAAGGGAACGCAGTGTTAGAAAATTTTGTTTTCAAGGTATGTAAATGTTCTGCTCAATGGAAAATGGAAGATCTTATCGGGCAAAGAATTATTGATATTAAGGAGCGGGTTGGAGATCAAAAAGTATTGTTAGGTTTATCAGGCGGCGTTGACTCATCTGTTACAGCTATGTTGTTAGATCGAGCTATTGGTAAAAACCTTATATGCGTATTTGTTGACAATGGATTGCTAAGAAAAAATGAAGCTGAGGACGTAGAAAACTTGTTTAAAGAAAAAATGAATCTAAATTTACTTGTTGTAGATGCAAAAAAGTTATTTTACAGGCATCTAAAAGGAGTATCTGATCCTGAGCAAAAAAGAAAAGTCATTGGCAGAACGTTTATTGATATTTTTGATAATGAGGCTTCAAAACTCAAAGATGAAATTAATTTTTTGGCACAGGGAACTATTTATCCAGATGTAATTGAGTCATCTGGATCTGAATCTAAAGAAGCAAGAGTTATAAAATCCCATCATAACGTTGGAGGTTTACCTGATGATATGAAAATGCAGCTTGTCGAACCACTCAGAGATTTATTTAAAGATGAGGTAAGAAAAATGGGAGCTGAACTAGGGCTGCCTTTAGAGATGCTCAACCGCCATCCATTTCCTGGCCCAGGCTTAGGGGTTAGAATTTTAGGAGAGATTAGCCAAGAAAAAATTACTATATTACAAAATGCAGATGCTATTTTTATAGAAGAATTAATCAAAGCAAACTTGTATGATCAAGTAAGCCAGGCATTCTGCGCATACCTCCCAGTTAAGTCAGTTGGAGTGGTGGGTGACGAAAGACGTTATGCGGATGTCATTGCCATAAGGGCAGTTGAAACTGTAGATTTTATGACAGCTACTTGGGCAAAGCTCCCTTATGATTTCTTGGCGCATGTTTCAAACCGAATAGTGAATGAATTAGAAGAAGTTAGCAGAGTTGTATATGATATCTCCAGCAAACCGCCCGCAACTATTGAGTGGGAATAGTTCATCGGATCTGATACGTTTGTTGATTCCTAAATAATGCATATCATTAGTGGTGAGAGCTAAATTTTAGCTCTAAAATTTAATTCTAATAAGGCTTAACTCAATGATTAAAAGAATATATCTAAAGATTTTGCATAAATTAAAAAGTCTCTTGCAGTACTTCAACCGAAAAAGTAACTCAAGCATAGTAATTCCTCCTGAGATAATTGATGACTCTTTTAGAAAATCGAACCACAGTTCAGCAACAACTAATTTAAAGTTTATATTTCGTGCTGATAAAACAAATGTTGGAGACTGGTGGTGTCCACCTTGGCGATATTTTCAATTTAAGCCCGGCGTTGTAGGCGATATTTTTAACCCAGAATTTAAAATTAGTGAAACAGATACCTTGATATTGGGAGGGGGTGGTATTGGTTCAGAGACTTTTCGCCCTCATCTGAATCGGATTAAAGAAGCAAAAGCTAATGTTTCTATTTTATGGGGTGCCGGTGTAGATTCTCTATTGAATAGAGATGGAGTTCTTTCTGATGGAGAGCATGACTTGTATGGGAATTATTTTGATTTTTTAGACGAGAAAGGGATCAGAGTTTTTTCTAGCCCCCAGAAATTTAATTATGTTCCGTGTGCATCATGCATGAATAATCTTTTCTTGAAATATCGAGAAAAAAAGCCAAGAAATAAAGTAGGGGTGTATAACCACAAAAGGGTCAGTATTCTAAATGCTGACAACCCGCAGCGTATCCCAATAGAAGATAATTCAGGCGATAACATAAAAGAGAAATTGGAGTTTTTATCTGATTTTGAGTACATAATTACTAATACATACCACGGAGTCTATTGGGCAACATTATTGGGGCGAAAAGTTATTTGTATTCCCTTTAAATCAGGTTTGTTCTCTTTCAAATATGCACCTACTTATTGTCTAGATGGATCTGTTCGAGACGAGCATTTTGAAAGAGCGGTTGCATATGAAGGTGTCCTTGAGGAATCGCGTAAAATCAACCTTGATTATTATTTCATGCTTGCGAATAAATATGATCTTGTTTGATCAGTTGTTGCATTTAATGCTGTAATGTTTACAACACCAAAAACGTTAAACTGTTGAAAGCAAAGGAGTTACAACAATTTATATATTTTTCCAACAATTCTTTTGAGTTCTCTTAAATAACTCTTAAAAGCTTTTCTTCCCAAAGACGTCAATGATAGCCAAGTGCAGTGTTGTGTAAACGCCAAGAAATATTCTTTGACGACTTATAATGGCTTAGAGGTAACCATTATTCTTTAGTAAGACGCTCAAGTCACCGCCTTCATAAAGTAAACTTCTGACGCCGCCCCGCTTGGCAGCTTCGAGATCGGTTGGTTTGTCTCCCACTAATACACTCTTACTGATTTCAACCGGCCAGCTGGACAGGATATCTTTTATCATCCCTGGTTTTGGTTTACGACAATTACATTCAATTTTATATTCAGCATGTACTGCATCCCGATGGTGTGGGCAGTAACGAATAGCATCAATATGAGCGTCATGACGTTTTAACTCATCCTGCATGTGAGTATGGATTATATGGACATCTTGCTCGGTGTAATAACCACGACCCACACCAGATTGATTGGTCACGACAAAGACGAAGTAGTCTAATTTATTGCAACACCTAATGGCTTCAATCGCACCCTCAATCCAATGAAAATCGACAATCTTATGAACGTAATCATGATCTTGATTTAACACGCCATCACGATCAAAAAAAATGGCTGGACGAGTCTTTGGATTGGTTCGGTTTACTTGCGTCATACCTAGGTCAAATGATTTTCTGCTGATTTTATTGACTATTTTACTCCCACTTCATCAAAACATATTTATAAGTTATTAATTTAACAAGGTATTTTGTAAAGTTTGTATCGGCTTTGTATGAGATTACCATGTCATCACCAATCATTTCCTTATTATTTCCACCTAAACTCTCTATTTTCTTCAAACTTTAATACAGTGGGCTGAAAAGTCATTTTATCTCCTTCTAGAAGATGGATAGATCTTTTCAATGCTTGGAAAATTTTTCCATCCTCGATCAAGTCACATAACGCCCTTAGATTTTTAGCATCGGGCATAACCCAAACCTTTTTGTGTTTTTTAGTTGAAATTAAATTATAATTCTGCTACTTAACATTCCAAATAAAAATAAATCTATAGGATTTCGTTAAAAACTATGCCCTCAACATTATCTAATTGTCCAAAATGTGATAGCAACACTTCTTTTTCATTTATTACCAAGGATTATAATCGTAAAATTACAAATGATTTTTTTTCATACAGAAGGTGCGATAAGTGCAGATTAATTTTTTTATCTAATATTCCAAGTAATTTGGGAGATTATTATAAAGAAGACTATTATGAGATACCCTCCAAAAGCAAGTTAATTAAAATAGCTGATAAAATCGAATATCAGGTCAGAATGATAAAAAACCATATTCCTAGTGGAAAGTTACTTGATGTGGGGGCAGCGTTTGGTGTTTTTGCATATACAGCAAAAAGCCTTGGATTTGATGTTAGTACAATAGAAATGAGTTCACTATGTTGTGAGTATTTGTCAGATGAGGTTGAGGTGGAAGTTTTTCAAGGTGATAAGCCAGAAAGCATTATCCCGACACTCGGCAATTATGATGTTATTACATTCTGGCACAATATTGAGCATCTCTTAGAGCCATGGAAAGTGTTAGAAGAGGCCTCAAAAAAGATTAACCCAGGAGGTATTATATTAATAGCGACTCCCAACCCTCATTCATTTGCATTTAGATTATTGGGGCGTTTTTGGCCACATATTGATGCACCGCGTCATATTAACCTTATTCCAGAATCTCTATTAACAACTAAGCTTAAAGATCTTGGGTTTGATTTGGTTATGAAGACAACAAATGATAAGGGGGGGCGATCATGGAATAGGTTCTCTTGGCAAAGAATAATAAGAAATCAGTTTTCTTCAAAAACAATGGAGAGAGTTGCCTTTATTATCGGTTGGATTATTAGCATACCAATATCTATTATCGAAAATATAGGTTTTAACGGTAGCGCTTATACAGTCATTTATAAAAAGTCTAAATAGTTTATTGTCAATATAAAATTATGAAATTTTCAGTTTTATTACCAACAAGAAACGGTGGAAAATATTTAGAATCTTGTATTGAATCTGTACTTAGTCAAGATTATCAGGACATGGAGCTTATTGTTTTTGATAATGCTAATACCGACAACACAGCTGAAGTGGTTAATTCATACTCTAATGACAAAAGACTAAAGTATTACAGAGCCGAAAGTGTGGTATCTGTTACTGACAATTGGAATAATGCGTTAAAGAAAAGCTCTGGTGATTATGTACTAATGATGGGTGATGATGATTTTCTATTGCCTGGATATTTCGATACTCTAGATAAAATAATAAAAGAGAATGATTTTCCAGATGGGATAAGCTATTTTGGTTATTCTTTCATATATCCAGATGCAGTTGATAATACGGTAGGCTACTATTCTGATCCCCATTATAATTATGAAAAGAAATTGATTGATAGTGGAAAAATGACCAAGAATCAATTGAAGTCAATTGTTTACGATATGTTTAAATTCAAGAATAGAGTCCCATTGAATACTTTGCCGCATATCTGGTCAAGAAAAGTCATTAATCGTGTAGATGGTGAGCTTTTTAGACCGCCGTATCCAGATCACTTTGCACTCAATGCAATCTTTTTAAAGGCAAATACATGGGTTTTTAGTGAAGAAAAATTATATATAATTGGAGTAACCCCAAAGTCTTACGGGCATTATGTTTTTAGTGATAATGACCAGAAAGGTGGCGAGGATTATTTGGGTATTTCTGGTGATTTTCCCGGCCAGCTTCCAGGTAGTGCATTAATAAATAATATGTACGTATGGTTACAGTTGCTTAAAGATAATTACCCTGATTACTTAGGTGATGTTCAGATATCTAGAAATGGTTACGTTAGGCATCAGTTACATTATTGGATCTCACAATACAGACATGGAAGTATAGAACGCAAAGATTTTCTTCATTTGCTTGGACTTCTAACTTTAAAAGATAAACTCGGTCTTATTTCTGCTATTTGGGATAAAAGGAGTATTTTAGCTTTATACGCTATGCTCAAGACGCGAAATCCGTCAAAAATAGATACATTTTATTATGGCCCACAACAAGCAAAAGGTATTTTAACTTCTAGCGATTTGTACAATAAAGTTATTAGCAAAAAGGTTTTATGAGTGCAGTTGATAATCTTTCTATTGGTTATGCGCCGTATTCATCGGATTTTTCTGCCCCAGGGGATAGGAGAAGATTTGTATATTATGCTAATAGCAAGGCAATTGATTTTGAAATTGCCAAACCAGAGAATGAATACGACATAGTCTACGTTACTGATGGTGCAGATATAACGCTTTGGAGTAGATATGATAAATCAAAGGCCGTAATTGTATACGACCTTATAGATTCTTATTTGGCAACACCTGTATTATCATTTTACGGTTTATTTAGAGGACTTGCGAAATACCTTTCTGGAAAGCATAAGTACTGTCAGCTCAATCAAAAAAAATCTATTGAGTCAATGTGTAAAAGGGCAGATATTGTAATTTGCAGCACTGAAGAGCAAAAAAATCACATAAGGCGTTATTGTGACGATGTACGTATTATTCTTGATGTTAAGAGTATGTACCATAACCACAGAATAACTCTACAACCTAAACTTAAGAATAATGAACTAAATATAGCATGGGAAGGTGTTCCACATAACATAAAATCATTTACAGTTATTAGAGATGCTCTCTCAATTTTAAGTAAACAGTATCAAATAAACTTGCATTTAATGACTGCATTAAAATACAAGAAATACATGAATAAGTATGTAACAAAACACACTATAAATGAAGTTAAGAAATATATAGACATTAATAATGTATATTTGTACCAATGGAATGAACTAACAGTTTCGCATATTTCCAGTGCTTGTGATTTTGCAGTCATTCCTATTAACTCAAATGACACAATGGACAAGGGGAAGCCCGAAGATAAATTGTTAATATTTTGGTTAATGGGATTGCCTGTAGTTGTTTCGGAAACTCCAGCGCACTTAAAGGCAATGAAAGGTGCCGGAATGTCAATGGCGTGCAGTAGTACAAATGATTGGGTAAGTACAATAAAGGATATAGTGGACAATAAAACAAAAAGAGATCAATCTGCAGAAAAAGGCTTTGCTTATGCATCACGTGTAAATAGTGAAGAGAGAATAATATCATTGTGGGATGATTTATTTGAAGACATCGAGCGATTTCATATTCCGCGCCGAAAACGCCGACTTGAAGTTAACAAACAGAAAGATTTATCCTCAACCAGCCTGTCCGAAGAAACGAGGTAAAGCCCGTTAACACTAAAATTAATATGTATTTATCATGAAATTTCTTATTACTGGTGGTGCAGGTTTTATTGGCTCAGCTGTCATAAGAAATATTATTAACAATACATCTGACAGCGTATTAAATTTAGACAAGTTAACTTATGCTGGGAACTTAGAATCATTAGCTGATGTGAGTGGCAGCAGAAGGTACGAATTTGTTCGTGGAGATGTCTGTGATAGAGCTCTCCTTGGTAATATTTTTACAAGATTTAAACCTGATATAGTAATGCATCTTGCAGCTGAATCACATGTTGATAGATCTATCGATGGACCTGGAGAATTTATTCAGACCAATATTGTCGGCACCTATGCACTGCTTGAAGAAGCAAGAAATTACTGGCTTAGCCTGAATGATAAAAAAAAACAAAACTTTAGATTTCACCATGTTTCTACTGATGAGGTATATGGTGATTTGGAAGCTGGTGAAGATCTATTTACCGAAGAAACTTCTTACGCTCCTAGCTCACCATATTCAGCATCGAAAGCAAGCTCTGATCATTTAGTTAGAGCATGGCATCGTACATATAAATTGCCAACATTAATTACTAATTGCTCTAACAATTATGGCCCCTATCAGTTCCCTGAGAAGCTTATTCCGCTTATTATTTTAAATGCATTAGAAGGTAAAGACTTGCCAATCTATGGCAATGGCAAGCAGATTCGTGATTGGCTTTATGTGGATGATCATGCAAGAGCTTTATTGCATGTAGCGCTTTATGGTGAAGTTGGAGAAACCTATAATATTGGTGGGCATAATGAAATAAAAAATATCGATGTAGTGAAAACGGCGTGCTCTATATTAGATGAATTATCTCCAAGTAGAATAGATGGTATTGATAAATATGAGCAATTGATTGCTTATGTAACTGATAGGGCGGGACATGATATAAGATATGCAATTGATGCCACCAAAATAGCAAATGAACTTAACTGGACTCCAGACGAAAGTTTTGAAACAGGAATTCGTAAAACTGTCGAATGGTATTTAGAAAATAGCATTTGGTGTAATAGAGTTAAAGATGGCAGCTATAAAGGTGAAAGGCTGGGGGTAATTGAATCATGAAGGGAATAATTCTAGCTGGCGGTTCAGGTACGCGACTTTACCCGCTCACTATAGCTGTTAGTAAGCAGCTTATGCCTATATATGATAAGCCAATGATCTATTACCCAATTTCTGTACTTATGTTATCAGGAATTAAAGAAATCTTGATTATTAGTACACCGCATGATCTGCCTTTATATCGCAAGTTATTAGGAGACGGGTCCAAGTTTGGAGTAAGTTTTTCCTATGCAGAACAGCCCTCTCCCGATGGATTGGCACAGGCATTTATCATTGGAGAGGATTTTATTGGCAGTGATAATGTATGTCTAATTCTTGGGGATAATATTTTTTATGGCCAGGGTTTTAGTGAGGATATAAAGCAATCAGCAAAATTAACAAGTGGCAGTATAATATATGCACATCAAGTTCTTGATCCTGAAAGATTTGGCGTTGTTGAAATTAATTCAACGGGTCAGGTGTTATCAATAGAAGAAAAGCCCAGTGCTCCAAAATCTAATTATGCTGTAACCGGTTTGTATTTTTATGACAATAATGTGATTAAAATTGCTAAATCGATTAAGCCTTCAGCGCGCGGTGAGTTGGAGATTAGCGCTATCAATGATGCTTATTTAGAAAGAGGAGAGTTGAATGTCCAAGTAATGGGTCGTGGGTTTGCATGGCTAGATACAGGAACGCATGAGTCTATGTTAGAGGCGTCGCAATTTGTACAGACCCTCGAAAAGCGACAAGGACTGAAAATCGCCTGTCTTGAAGAAATAGCTTGGAGGCAAAAATGGATTACATCTGAGCAGTTAAAAATACAAGCAAATAGCTTGTCTAAAAATGAATATGGCCAATATCTATTGCAGCTTCTGAAGCAGAATAACAGATCAGTGATAAACGCATTATAGATTGTACAATGACTAAAGATATCTGCATAATTGCTTCAGGAATGGTGAGGCTGTCTATTGCACATCAAATCCTAGAAAGATTTGGTTACCTATCTATTACAATTATTTTAACTAAGGAGTGTTAATGAGTAAGTGTTTAATATGTGAAAGCGAATATCAACCGTTCGTAGATTTTGGCGATATGCCAATTGCCAATGCGTTTGCAAAAAAAGAAGAGCTAAATGATGAGTACACTTTTCCTATGAAGGTGGGTTTTTGTGATAGTTGTAACATGGTACAACTAGTCGAACAGCCTGAAAGAGAAAGAATGTTTCATGAAAATTATGCATTTTTCTCATCAACTTCAAATTACATGAAAGAGCATTTTAAAAAATTTGCCAATTCAGTTTCTGAGTTGCAAAATTTAGATGCAAATTCATTCGTAGTAGAGGTGGGTAGCAATGATGGCATTATGTTGCAGAATTTTGTGACTGACGATATTCCTTGTCTTGGAGTTGAGCCATCTAAAAATGTTGCGCAAATTGCACAAGAAAAAGGAATAGAGGTTATAACAGAATTTTTTGACCAGAACTTAGCAGAAAATATTATTGCTACACATCAGAAGGCTGATGCTATTCTCAGTGCAAATGTAATGTGCCATATTCCCTATATGCACTCAATTTATGATGGCGTTAAGGCGCTATTAGCAGATGATGGCGTATTTATCTTTGAGGATCCTTATTTGGGCGAGGTTATTGAAAAATCATCATTTGATCAAATATATGACGAGCATGTTTTTCTATTCTCTGCTTTGTCTATTAGTTATTTGGCAAATATGCATGATTTAGAGCTTATTGATGTAGAGCATCAGATCACTCATGGCGGGTCTATGAGATATACTATTGCACATAAAGGTGCAAAAAAAGTTTCTGTAAATGTAGTCAACTTAATCGATAATGAAAGAAAATTAGGTCTTGATAACCCGAAGGCGTATTCTAATTTTTCTGATGATGTAGATAAAATAAAGAATGATTTGATTGCGCTGCTTACAAAATTAAAGGCTGAAAACAAGAAAATTGTTGCATATGGCGCAACCTCTAAAAGTACTACAGTAACTAATTATTTTGGAATCACACCAGATTTGGTTGAGTGTATCTATGACACCACACCAATTAAACAGAATACATTCTCTCCAGGGGTACATATTCCAGTTTTGCCATATGAGCAATTTCATGAAAGTAATCCAGATTACGTGTTACTTTTTGCTTGGAATCATGCAGTGGAAATTATGAAAAAAGAAAAAGATTATATGTCTAATGGTAAACATTGGATTACATACATTCCTGAAGTTAAAATTAATTAATCATGATACTTTGTGCTGATCCATCTGCTCAATTTGAAAGCTACCAAGCTGAAATAGAAGAAGCAGTTCTTGCAGTAATGCGCAGCAATCGATATGTTTTAGGTGAAGAGGTAGCCTCACTTGAAAAAGAGTTTGCAGATTATATTGAAACTACTTCAGCCATTGGGGTGGCTAACGCTACGGATGCTATTGAATTAGCTTTACGGGCGTTAGGTATAGGCTTGGGTGATGAGGTTATAACAGTATCACATACTGCAGTGGCAACAATAGCTGCAATTGAGGCTACAGGGGCTGATGCTGTATTAGTTGATGTGGAGCCGGAATATTACACCTTAAACCCAAATCAGCTGGAAGAGGTATTTTCTGCCAAAACTCGGGCAATTATTGCTGTCCACTTATATGGCCATTCTGCAAATTTAGATGCAATCACAGATTTTTGTGAAATAAAAAATATTTTCTTGATTGAAGATGCATCTCAAGCTCATGGTGCCAAGTACAAGGGCAGGCGATTGGGCAGTATTGGGGATATTGGTTGCTTTAGTTGTTACCCAACAAAAAATTTGGGCGCCATTGGTGATGCTGGATTAATAACTACAAATGATACCGGTTTAGCAACAAAGATTCGTATGCTTAGGGAATATGGGTGGAATAATCGTATCAGCGAATATCCAGGTAGAAATTCTAGGCTTGATGAAATACAAGCCGCTGTTCTGCGAATAAAATTGAAGTATTTGGATTCTGATAATGAAAAAAGACGTCAGATAGCCCAATACTATATGGCTAATTTAGCAGATAGCCAGACTACTCTGCCAGTTATTCGTTTAGATATTGAGCCTGTTTTTCACCTTTTTGTTATACAGGTAGAAAGACGTCAGGAACTATTGGATTATCTTTTATCTAAAGGTATTCAAGCCGGTATTCATTATCCAATGCCTGTACACTTGCAGCCAGCATATAAAAATAGAGTTAAATTGGCGAGCAATATGAGAGTAACTGAAAATTTAAGTAATAAAATAGTTTCGCTGCCAATGTATCCAGAATTATCTATACAGGAGGCAACAGAGATTATTAACGCTGTAAAGAGCTTCTTTGAGGAACAGGGTTGTTGAGTTATGGAAATTATCCAAACGCCATTAGAGGGATTTCTTATAATAGAGCCCGATGTGTATGAAGATGAAAGAGGATTCTTTTTAGAGATATACCGGGAGGAGCGTTACAATCAGGCTGGAATCACTGATAAATTTGTACAAGAGAATCATTCACGTTCAGCAAAAGGAGTGTTGAGAGGTATGCATTTTCAAATACAAAAACCTCAAGCACAGATTGTTACCGTAATACAGGGTAAAATTTTCGACGCCGTTGTCGATGTACGTAAAAAATCTAGAACTTTTGGTAAATGGCACGGAGTTATACTAGATGCTAATACTCAGCAAAGACAGGTATATATGTCTCCTGGGTTTGCACATGGATTTTGTGTGCTTAGTGACTCTGCTGATCTACATTACAAAGCATCAGGGCAATATGATCCAGATGACGAAGGTGGGCTTAATTGGAGAGATCCACAGATCGGGATTGCATGGCCTGACTCAGATTTTCACGTTAAGCAAAGAGATAAAAATTTCCCCTTTTTAGAGGAAATAGATTTTGGATGACATCATAAAAAGCAATCTGAATGATAAAAATATTATCATTACGGGTGGCTTTGGTTATATAGGATCAGCTTTAGTAGACCATCTGCAACATTACGAATGTAACATAGTATGCGTTAGTAGGCGTAATGTGCCGAAGAAACAAGGAATTAGAAGCTGGACTCTGGACTTAACAAAGGAAAGCAGCTGGAGAAAAATCGTAGATCATGCAGATATAATATTTCATTTATCTGGAAATACGAGTATTCCCGTTGCAGATCAAGATCCTAAGTTAAATTTAATAGATTCATTAGTCCCAATAATTAATCTTATCCATGCTGCAAAAGATGGCAAGAAAACCTTGAGAGTTGTATTTGCCTCTACTGTTACCTTGTATGGTCTAACTGAAATTTTACCTGTGAGTGAAGAAGTAAAACCTGACCCAATCACAACATATGATTTACATAAATTATTTATAGAGCAGCATCTAGAAATGGCAACTAAAAATAAGATTATCAGCGCAACATCATTAAGATTGTCAAATGTTTACGGTCCAAGCTTGGGCAGAAGCTCTGCAAATGACAGAGGTATTCTAAACAAAGTGACAGAGTCAGCCATCAATGGAAAAGATATCACTATTTATGGTGAAGGGAATTATATGCGGGATTATATTTATATAGATGATGTTGTTTCTGCTTTCATAAATACAGCTATTACTGACAATACAATTGGGAAGGTTTTAAATGTTGCCAGTGGGGTGGGCAATACTATAAAGGATGCATTTAGTTTAGTATCCGACCATGTGGCCAAGTTAACAGGTAAAAAAGTGAAAATAAATCATATTGAATGGCCTAAAGGAATAAGCATGATTGAACGCAGAAACTTTATAGGCAACGCTGATGAATTAAAAAGGATTACGAAATGGCAACCTAATACTCTCTTTGAAGAGGGTATAGATATTATTGTAGAAGGATTTTGGAGGGAAAAAAATTGTTAATGGATTTAACTTACCACACTGATCAGACGGGAGGATTGTGTGCGATAGAAGGAGGCATTGATGCGCCTTTTGATATATTGAGAGTATTTACCGTGAGTGCATTGAAAGGATCCGTCCGTGGAGAGCATGCACATAAAAAATGTTCTCAATTCATGGTCTGCGTGTATGGGGCTATTGAGGTAATATGCGACAATGGGATTGAAGAAACTACTTATCTATTAGACAGTCCTTCTGCTGGCCTTAATGTTGAACCTGGTGTATGGGCTAAAGAAAAATATTTAACAGAGAATGCCGTGCTTATGGTTCTTTGTGATAGGCATTATGAAAAAGAGGACTATATACATAGTTACAATGAGTTTAAGACTTACACAAAAATAAAAATGGAGAAAGAATAGAGTGAAAATAGTAGTAACTGGGGCAATTGGGCATATAGGATCTTATGTTGTGAGAGATTTAGGTATTCAGTTTCCAAATGCAGAAATTGCCATGATTGATAATATGATGACACAACGCTACCCCTCTTTATTTAACCTTCCGACTTTAGGGAATTACCATTTCATTGAGGGCGATGTAAATAGTATAGATTTAAAGTCAGTATTTTCTGATGCAAATGTAGTGATACATCTTGCAGCAATTACAGATGCGGCCGGAAGTTTTGATCGCCCAGAAGAGTTGGAAAATAATAATTATCAGTCCACTGTAAAAGTTGCTAATGCTTGTATAGAAACTGGATCGTCATTAATTGCATTATCATCAACCAGTGTTTATGGCACACAGAATGATGTGGTAGATGAAGATTGTTTGGCAGAAGAGTTGCAGCCACAAAGCCCATATGCAACTACAAAACTTAAAGAAGAAGAGTTAATTACTAAGCTGTGTCAAGAGAAAGGATTGCAAGCAATCCATTGTCGTTTTGGAACAATATTTGGCGCTTCAGCAGGTATGAGATTTCATACTGCGGTTAACAAGTTTTGTTGGCAGGCGGCGATGGGGCAGCCTATTACTGTTTGGTCAACAGCATATGATCAAAAGAGACCATATTTAGACTTATTCGATGCATCAAGATCGGTAGAGTTTATTATAAGAAACAACTTGTTTGATGGAGGAATTTACAATGTGCTTACTGAGAATGCAACTGTGCATCAAGTAGTAGACATAATTAGAGAATCTGTCCCCGATTTGAGAGTTGAGTTTGTAGATAATAAAATCATGAACCAACTATCTTATGAAGTCCTATGTGATAAGTTTAAAGGCAAAGGGTTTAATTTTTCTGGAAGTCTAAGGCGTGGCATTGGAGAGACAATATCACTATTACGCAACTAGTATAATTTTAATATGCAGGATAAAAAACATTGTTTGGTAAGAATCTAGTTAATAATATATTGTAGAAAATGTGGCTGACACCCTGCTTTACATAAATCAAACTCAGAAAATTAAAGTCAGAAAATGCACATAAAGCTTTCTAAATTAAATATTTGTATCATTAGAATTGATCCTAATCTTGCTTGTTAATCATGGCGCTCTTCAAAATAACTGATTTAGCTTGATTAGGAATGTTAAAGAATTATAATCAAACCCACAAATCTTTATAAATATTTTATTGCAATGAAACTTAGCGTAATAATTCCTCATTATAATCACGGTCATTTTATAAATGAGCAAATTGAGGCTATAGTAAACCAAACTTATAAATGCCATGAAATTATTATTATTGATGACAAATCAACTGATAATAGTGTTGAAATAATCAATAAGATAATTGATAAATACCCTTTTATTAAGCTTATTCAAAATAAAAAAAATATAGGCCCACTTAATATTATGAATCTTGGACTTGATATTGCTTCTGGCGATTATGTTCAATTTCCATCTGCAGATGATAGGATGTGTTCAAACTTATTTGAGGAAGCTGCTAAACAATTTAAACTTAATCCGAATGCTGGGATGTTTTGTGCGTTAGCGTACCAGATGGAGAAAAATGGGAAATTCCAAAATTTGATTAGAAGTCCTCTTATTAGCTCCAAATCAGTCTATTTAACCCCTGAACAAGTTAAAAAGTGCTTTGTGAAATATGGTTTTTGGATAGTTGGACAAACAATGATTTTTAATAAAAGCACATTTAAGAAATTAGATATTAAATTTGACGCTAGCCTTGAGCACTATTCTGATGCTTTTATTCCTTTAATAATTTCCTTGAAGTTTGGAGCATGCTTTACTCCCAAGACATTGGCAAGTTGGAGATACTACTCTGGTTATGCAGAACAACATTTTTCAAATAAAAACTTTGATAATGAATTATTCTTAAAATTTGATAAATTATGTTCTTCCATAAAGTTCAATGATTTAGTTCCAAAAAGTCTTTTAAAGGATATGATTACATCTAAGAAATATTTTTACTTAAATAGAAGATTTTTTCATGATAAAAAAAATATGTTTCTTGAATTTAAGCTTATTAAAATTATTTTTAAGTCTCTTACATACCTATATGTATATAAGTGGCAAGCACTCAAATTATTAAGAATTATGTGGGGCAAAAGAAGATATAAAGAGCAGTTTATTATAAAAGATGATCTTCTTTTAAGAAAATAGTTAATAGTTAATAGTTAATAGAAAAATAGGAGAAGTAATAATGAGTCAAAATCTTTTTAGAAATCCAGATGGTTCAGTTAGAAACGTATTAGAAAATGTAGAGGGTATAACCTTTAATGAAAATCCTCTTGATGTTTTTATTATTTTAGCCAGATATAAATTTGGCACTAGATTTATAAAAAAAACTCATAAAGTAATTGATGTTGGATGCGGACATGGTTTGGGCTCTGTATTTCTATCAAAATATGCTAATTCAATTATAGGTGCTGATCTGGATAAAGATTTAGTTAAAACAAATAATTCTAATTACAAAAAAATAAAAAATCTACAATTTAAGGAGTTTGATCTACTCAAACCATCCAAATCTTTTGTTAATGAATTTGATGTGGTCGTATCACTGGATGTCATTGAGCATTTTACTAAAAGAAAAATAGATAAAGTTGTTGACAGTTATTATAATCTTCTGAGTTCTGACGGTTTTGCTATTATAGGAACGCCTAATATCGCCTCTAGACCTTATGCGTCTCAAAGACGTCTAGATACTCATCCATTTGAATTTACGCGTGATGAATTTGAAGAAACTTTGTTAAAGAAATTTAAAAATGTTTTTATTTTTAGTATGACTGATGAAGTTGTTTCTACCTCATTTCCAAATATGGCATGGTACTTTGTGGCAATTTGTACAAAATAAAATATGAAAATTGTATTCCTATTCTTACTTGAGCATATAGTTTTATAGGCAGATATTTGGTTGAAATTGGTTTAAATATCTTAACTAAATAAAGAAGATTAATGCAGTATTAAATGACCTTAATCAGGCATAGTATTTAGACTTCTAATTATGATGGATTATGGACTATGGAGAATAAGAATAAATTAACAACCGTATTAGTCTCTGGCAATTTTAATGTATTGCATCCTGGGCATATTAGGTTGTTAAGATTTGCAAAAGAAAGCGGCGATTATTTAATTGTTGCAGTTGAGAGTGACCGTATTGCAGGAGGCGCAGCGCATGTGCCAGAAGATTTAAGAATTGAAGGGATTAAGAGTAACAGTTGGGTAAATGAAACAATTTTGCTCGACGAGCCTCTTGGCGATCTTATTAAAAGATTGCAACCTGATGTTGTCATAAAGGGCAAAGAGCATCAAGATAAATTTAATCTTGAACAGGCCGTGTTGGACTCCTATGGAGGAAAGCTTAGGTTTAGTTCTGGTGAGATTAAATTTTCATCTCTTGATCTATTGCGTAAAGAGTTCTCTCAAACTATTAAGGATGACATTATTTTGCCTTTTAAGTACATGAAAAGGCATGAGATTAGTAGTGGAAGAATAAAAAGTATTATTGACGATTTTTCATCACTTAGAGTTTGTGTGGTTGGTGATCTAATTGTGGATGAATATATCACCTGTGAGCCGTTGGGGATGTCACAAGAGGATCCAACTATTGTTGTTACGCCCGTGGATACTACACGATTTATAGGCGGCGCCGGGATTGTTGCTGCACACGCTGTAGGACTGGGTGCTAAGGTTGAGCTTATCACTGTTGTTGGTAATGATAGCTCTCATACCTTTGCTGAAAATAAGTTAAGTGAATTTGGCGTTACTACATCGCTTATTGTAGATGATAGTCGACCAACGACAGTTAAACAGCGCTTTCGGAGCAAGGGAAAAACTTTATTGCGTGTTAGTCATCTTCATCAATCCACAATTAGTCCGAGCTTTCAAAGTATTTTTTTAGAGAATGTAAAATCAATAATTGATAAAGTTGATTTATTAGTGTTTTCAGACTTCAATTATGGATGTCTTCCGCAAGATTTAGTTGATCAAATAGTAACTTTAGCAAAAGAAAACAATGTAATGCTAGCCGCAGATAGCCAGTCATCATCTCAGATTGGCGATATTTCCCGTTTTAAAAATATAGATCTAATTACGCCTACCGAGAGAGAAGCAAGAGTTAGCACACGTAACAATGAGGATGGTTTAGTAGTTTTGGCAGAACAGTTGCGCCAGCAATCATCTGCAGAAAACATCCTGCTTAAAATTGGCGAAGAAGGAGTTTTAATTCACGCAAATGATAGTAATGGAGATAACCCATGGTTAACTGATCGTATTGGAGCACTAAACTCTAACCCAAGAGATGTTGCAGGTGCAGGAGATAGTCTGTTAATCAGCAGTGCGTTAACTATGGCGAGATGTGGAACAATATGGGAGGCAGCACTTATCGGCTCTCTTGCTGCTGCAATCCAAGTAGGCAGATTGGGAAATACTCCATTACAAAGTAAAGAGCTACTGAAAGAGCTAACTTAAATGCGTGCAATATTGTTAGCTGCCGGGCTTGGCACTCGATTACGACCGATTACCGATAAAATCCCTAAATGTCTTGTGCCAATAAATGGTAAACCACTTATCGATTATTGGTTAGAACAATTGACAAAGGCTGGTATAGAGAAATTTTTGATTAATACCCACTATCTTCATAAACAGGTTGAGTCATATATAGAGCAATCCAAATTTGCGGGTATGGTAGATTTAGTTTACGAGAAAGAGTTGCTTTTAACAGGCGGAACAGTTATTGCGAACAAAGGTTTTCTTAGTGATGAGCCATTTATGTTGGTCCATGCTGATAATCTTTCTATTTGTAATTATAAAGATTTTATCAGTGCACATAAAAATAGACCTGCTAATACAGAAATAACGATGATGACTTTTACAACTGATGACCCTAAAAGCTGTGGCGTAGTTAAAATAGATAATTCTGGTATTATTCAAGAATTCCATGAGAAGGTTCAAAATCCTCCGTCTACAACAGCAAATGGCGCTGTTTATATTCTTGAGACCAGTGTTATCAGTTATATGGAAAGGTTAAAGAAAGTAAAAGTGGACTTTAGTGTGGATGTTCTGCCGTATTACATGGGAAGAATTTTTACATATTATAATAGCCTTTACCATCGTGATATTGGTAATATTAGATCATATGAATTAGCCCAAATCGAAACTAATTTTTTGTATACAAAAACCTCATGACATCAAAAGATCAATCTACAATCCATCTAACCAAAAAGCTTTTCTTATTAATGGAGCGCAGAAGGCGTTACCAATTCCTAATATTGCTAACATTGATGATACTAACATCAGCGTTTGAGGTTATTAGTATTGGTGCGGTTATACCATTTTTAGGAGCGTTGATTGAACCATCTAATATTTTTGAACTTCCTGCCGCACAACCATTCATTCAATTTCTTGGAGTAAATCAGCCAACCCAAATTATATTCCCAATTTCAGCTCTATTTGCCATCGCAGTAGTGATGTCAGGCGCAACGAGAGTGTTATTATTATGGGCATCAGTTAAGTTTTCATTTATTTTAGGTGTAGATTTGAGCGTTAGTGCTTTCACTCAAGTTATTAACCAACCTTATATTGCACACACAAAACAAAATAGCAGTGACATTATTAGCGCTATTTCAATAAAAATTGCTCAAGTTATAAATGGCGTAGTGCTATCTGTGCTAAATATGATCAGCTCTTTTATAATTATTACTGCAATTATTACTATTTTGATAATAATTAATCCCAGCGCATCATTAATTGCAATTTTATTTTTTTCAGCTTTATATATATTTTTTTACTTATATGTGAAGCAACAACTAAAAGTAAACAGTTCGAATATTACTCGTGCATCTTCTAGTTTGATGAAAATATTACAAGAAGGCCTTGGTGGGATACGTGACATTATTATTAATGGTAATCAGCAATTCTATCGCAGCATCTTTTGGAGAGCCGATCTTGTTTATCGAAAATCACTAGGTAACAATCTCTTTATTACTAATAGTCCTCGTTATTTTATGGAGACATTTGGTGTTCTACTTATTGTGTTATTGGCATACATGCTGTCGACTCAAGGTGAAAAGAGTTTTGCTGATGGAATTCCTGTTCTTGGTGCTTTGGCATTAGGAGCTCAGAGATTATTGCCAGTAATGCAAATACTTTATAATGCATGGGGAAACATTAAGGGCACACATTTTGTTTTAAAAGATGTATTGGGTTTTTTAAATCTTAATGATACTAAAACGATGAATGTAATTAATGATGACTGTACTTTTGAAAAAAATATAAGATTGAAAGACGTATCATTCGGATACGATGAAAACCCTTTACCATCAATAAATAATATAAATTTAGACATTAAAAAAGGCGATTGTATAGGAATTATTGGCAAGACGGGAAGTGGTAAGAGTACGCTTATTGATATTATGATGGGGTTACTAGATCCAACACATGGCACATTAGAAGTTGATGAAAATGTTATAACAAGTAGCAACCGAAGAGCATGGCAATCTCGGATTGCACATGTACCTCAGAATATATACTTATCTGATAGTACAATAGAAGAAAATATCGCTTTCGGAATTCCTGTAGAAAAAATTGACAGTAGCCTTGTTAGGCGTGCAGCTATAAGCGCCAATATCGACTCTGTTGTAAACGAATGGCCACTTAAATATAAGACTATACTAGGGGAGCGCGGTATAAGATTATCCGGGGGGCAGAGACAACGAATAGGAATTGCTCGCGCGCTTTATAAACAGGCCGATGTTTTATTCTTAGATGAGGCAACCAGTTCGGTGGATACTACAACTGAGTCAAGTATTATGAAAGCTATTGAAAAGTTAGGCAATGACGTAACCCTTATAATTATTGCCCATAGAATTACAACATTGAAAAACTGTTCTAGGATATTAGAATTAACTAACGAAGGTAAAATTTATGAAAAAGTATATTCTGATATTGCAGAATCTTCTCTTGAGTAATGTTAGAGGCTATACAAAACATTAATACTGTATGTTATTTTTAAGAGTAGAAAACTACAGAATCAACAAATATATCCTCAAGCTTCCCAGTATTAATAAAGACTTTTATATGCATAGTTGTTAATTATTTAAAGTTGCCCAGTAAAGTTAAACCTAGTGTACTTTTTGCACTAAATGTCGAACCTAAAAAACTACATTTCCTAAATCTTCCTCGTCAGTCAATGTCTTTATTCTCACGTACTGAGATAAAATATGCATCAAGCTATGATGGGTGTCCTCAACAACTCCATAATTTTCGTTGGGTATGTATATGCTATAATCGCTTTCATCTTTTGCCTTGCCTCCAGAAAAACCTACAAAGCTTACTGTAATCATCCCTAAAGTTTTTGCAGCTTTAATAGCCTTTACAATGTTAGGACTATTGCCACTGCTAGAAACACAAATAAGGATGTCTCCCTTTTCTCCATATCTTTCTACCGAAAAAGAAAAAACACTCTCATAGTCTATATCGTTAGCAACTGCTGTAAGTGTTGGTATATTACTTGAAAGAGAATGAATTACTGGAGAAATATCAGTACCGGTAGAGGATCCTTTCAGAAAATCACAAACAAAATGTTCTGAAATAGCCGCAGAACCTCCATTGCCACAAGTATATATCTTCTTCTTATCTTTAATTGAGCTAATCAACAAAGAGGCAATTTTATCCAGTTCTTCCAAGTCAATTGAATCGTAAGCCTTTTGCATTTCATAGGCATAATCTTTTACAAATTCATTCAATTTAAGGTGAGTTTTGTTTGGGAATTTCAATATCTTAAGTTCCTAGATTATTAAATTGATAACTCTACACTAACCAAAGAATTAAGTACAATTGTGGCTTTAAAAATAATTCAACCCCTTGTTTTTAAAGCATTTATTATTTGTGCGATTACTCCTGCTCAATAGTAACGTTACTAAATTTTCCTTTTAAATCAATAGTTTGTAAGCTCTTTATATTCTTTGTGTAACTTTTTATCTAACATAATCAAAAACTTCTCTTTAAAACTCTTTTTTTTATCAACAAACTTGTCTTTTACTATTTACACAATGTGTAAGTTCATTCGTAGCATATTTAACTTACAAGTTTAAAAACTTTGTTAGCTTTTTATAATCCCCTCCTACCAAACAGAAGCGTGACGTTAATACGACGATTTTCATATCCTTCTTTAAACTTAATATTATCTGTTTCATGAAATAGATTTGAATTGAAGATTACGGCTCTATTTTCATTGTGAGGTATGATAGTTTTTTTCTGTTCGGACTTTAGAATCTCTTCACGGATCTTTTGTTCATTATTATTATATGTATTGAAATCCCATTCTAAGGGCGCCTCAGTATTGTATACGACTAACCCACCTGACGAAGGATCTAAGTTTGCTGAGTTAGGGGTGATCCAGAAGTTTACATTTATGGCTGCAAAGTCTGCATGAACATTTATTCCTTTAAAAGAATTATTTTTCTCGCTAGCACGACTATCATAGTTATATGCCCAGAGATGGTTTAAATGATGATTTTTAAATATTTTTGGAAATTTCTGCCTGAGATCTTCTGCAATTTGCAGAACCAATGGAGAAGCCAATCCCTCTGCTAGATAGGCTCCCATATATCCACCTGTATGAAAAAAATCAAACCAAATCGTGCTTCCGAGCAAAAACTCCCGAAGAGACATAAGGGCGGCAGGGCTTAGAAAATCATCAATGTAAGTTAAACCAAACTCGTGCTCAAAATAATCCTCCGTGATCTTGTTTACATCAAGGGTGTCACCTATCGCCGAATTGTCTAATGCAGGAGCTTCAAGGATATGAACGGGGCGATTGTATGTATCCGCCAAAAGACGTTGATGTTTATCACTTAGAGGAACAATATCCGTGTCTAACGTATGATTAATTTCTGACTTTACTGTTTTATACAGCTTGGCAAGTTCTTGAAATTTTTTAATAGCAATGCCAGAGGCGGCTATATAATGAAACTGCTCAATGTCGTGATCAAGTTTAGCATTGCTGATTTGTCTAAAACTTTTATGATGCAAATCAACAGGATTTATCCCCCTTTTTAATTGAAGGCTTCTTTTAAAGTGCTTTAGGGCACTTTCTCTTGAACCCATTGCGTTCAGCGTGATACCCAAGCTGCTGTGTGCTTCGACATGGTCAGGCTTCAACGCTATCGCCTGTGTATAGCTTGCTAGCGCTTCCTCTAATTTGCCTAGTTCTTGTAGCGTTTTACCCAAGCTACTGTGGGCTTCGGCAAAGTCAGGCTTCAACGCTATCGCTTGATTATAACTGGCTTCAGCTTCGTCTAATCTACCCAGTTCTTTGAGCGTGATACCCAAGTTGTTGTAGGCTTCGGCAAAGTCAGGCTTCAACGCTATCGCTTGATTATAACTGGCTTCAGCTTCGTCTAATCTACCCAGTTCTTTGAGCGTGATACCCAAGTTGTTGTGGGCTTCGGCAAAGTCAGGCTTCAACGCTATCGCTTGGTTATAACTGGCTTCAGCTTCGTCTAATCTACCCAGTTCTTTGAACCTGATACCCAAGTTGCTATGGGCTGTGGCATCTTGAGGAGATAATGCAACTGCTGTCTGATTAGCATTTACAGCTTCAGACTTTCTGCCAGTTTTTCCCAGTACAGCACCTAAAACTTTCCAGGCAAATTGATGCTTAGGAAATTCTTGGCTAATGGATGTAGCCAGCTTTTCGGCGTCATCTAACCGTCCAGCCTGATAGTGTTCCAATAGATTACTTAATTGTTGCTGGGATGGGCTTGCACTATTAACATTTTCTATTTGAGTTTTAGGCGAGAGTTGTGCCTCTAGGGAATTTAACCTGTCTGCATTCACACCCTGCTGCCTTGCCTGTTCGAGGACTGCCTTTGCATTATCAGACTGCTTTTCCTTGATAAGAGCGTCAATGTAACTCAGCCAAAACTGCTCTATCTTCGGATTCGCTTCGAGAGCAATTTTAAACAGTGGCAGTGCCGCATCAGCTTTATTAAACGATACTGATATTAACCCAAGGTTATGGTTAGCGTCTGGATGTGCTGGCTGGGACTGCAAGATAGCGCGATAAAGACGTTCAGCTTCTTCAAGCTTGCCTTCGTTGTATGCTGCAACACCTTGCTGCAGGGCTTGTTCGATAGTCAATTCCATTAAATTCTCTTAATCTCTGCCTCAAACATGCACGAAGTACCTGTTTTAATTCGTTATTACATGCATATTACATCTGTTTTTTCGATATACATACTGTATTGATTTTTACGGGATTCGGATAGCACGTTTTCCCCACGTCTAAGGTCGTCAAGGATGTCATTAAGCTTTACCAACCTATTTTGTTCGGTTTTGGAAAGCTCACTTAGCTTGAGGGTTTCAGCTTTTTTGCTTTTAAGTAAATCTCGCAACTTAGTATTTGGCTGCTTTCGCGTCTCTTGGCTTTAAATCGAACGAGACAATAATTCTATCTGTGTCTGTTGTGAAAGGAATAGTTCTATGATGGAGTGAAGAAGGGAAAAAAACTATATCTCCTAATGCTGGTTGATGCACCAATCTGGGAGACTTTAAATCTGAATAGTACTGGCTATTTAAGCTAAATTCTATAGCACCTTCATCTTTTTTTAGAGGTGGAACAACTTTCAAATAAATAACTCCGCTTAACCATCCGCTAGTGTGGATATGTGAATCCTGAAACCCTTGTTCCTTCAAAATAACATACCACCCATGAAGATTTTTTTTGGATGGCCATTTTTGTATAAAGGAGCAAGAATCGTTTTGAAATTTTAAATAATATGCATCTAACTCCTTTAGAATTATAGATTTAAGCTGCGTCATTTTTTCTAATGGGTTTGCAAACAAATTGATGTGCTTAAGTGTTTGAAAACCTTTGACGGTAGAATTGCCATCGGGTTCCCAAATAGTTGCTACCTCATTCAGCTCCTCAATTACCCCTTTAATAAATTTACTAGCATCTTCAAGATGAGAGGAAATATTAGAGAAATATAAAAATGACAGTGGGTTCTGACAAAATTTATGAGCAGTATTTTTCTTTTCCCGTTCAGAAATAAATGAAGAGAATGCCGCCATTCTTAAATTCGCATCATCCAGTTCCGCCTGTATCTCAATTCTCTTGTAAATTTCGCCTGTACGTCCTAGAGCATATAAGGTTTCCAAACTACACGCTCTCGATTTCTGTGTATCACACAAATCTATATCTCTTAATGCGGCATCGAATTCTTTTTTATCAAATAATAAATGCCATCTATTCATCAATGCTTCTGTAAAGTCAGGTTTCAACGCTATGGCTTGCGTATAACTTGCCTCAGCCTCGTCTAATCTTCCTAGTTTTTTGAGTGAGTTGCCTAAGTTGCTGTGGGCTTGGGCAAAGTCAGGTTTCAATGCTATCGCTTGGTTATAGCTTGCTAGAGCTTCGTCTAATCTTCCTAGTTTTTTGAGTGAGTTGCCTAAGTTGCTGTGGGCTTGGGCAAAGTCAGGTTTCAATGCTATCGCTTGGTTATAGCTTGCTAGAGCTTCGTCTAATCTACTCAGTTCTTGGAGCGTGACGCCCAAATTGTTGTGGGCTTCGGCAAAGTCAGGTTTCAATGCTATGGCTTGGTTGTAGCTGGCTTCAGCTTCATCTAATCTGCCTAGTGCTTTGAGTGTGTTACCCAAGTTGCTCTGGGCTCCTACGTCTTGAGGGGATAGTGCAACTGCTGTCTGATTAGCAGCTAGGGCTTCAGACTTTCTGCCTGTTGTTCCTAATACTGCACCTAAAACTTTCCAAGCAAATTGATGCTTAGGAAAATCTTGAATGATTTCTAAAGAAAGTTTTTCTGCCTCACTGAATCGTCCGTTCTGATAGTGCTCTAGAAGACCACTAAGTTGTGTCAGAGGAGGACTGATGAGACTAGAATCATCTTTTTCATTCATGTTATTTGCTTTATTCCTACTCGATAGATTGCTAATTTTAAACCCTTATAAAAGTGTATTTTTATACAAAGCAGAGACTCTATTATGGTTCACATCAATTAATTCAAAATTATTTTTTATTAAAAAATTAGTGACGGGGGCAAGTGTGCTTTCACACAAAACGCCTCGCTCATAACCTAAATCAGCCGTAATAAACTCAACTAATTTTATTTTTTTACCTAGCCCTTGTAAGATTTCTGGTTCCGCACCCTCTGCTTCAAGTTTTAAACATTTTATCTGAGTATTAATATAACTATCTAATCTCGCGCCCTTAACTACAATAGTCTCATTATAAGACTTTGGTTCGATTGCAGAGGAATCAGCGCCTTGAGAGCTTATGTAGAATTTTATTTCACTATCCTTATTCCAGAGTGCTAAATTATGAGCAGTTGAAGGATGTACATTTTCAAAAAGGCATTGAAATTCAACAGGAGATGGCTCAAAACCGCGATAATCTATTTGAATACTATTAAAATCAAACCAATGCTTTAAATCTCCAACATTTGCTCCACAGTCCAAAAAAATATCACCATCCGTAAAATTTATTTTATCAAGAAAGTAAGATTCACCTAAATTATCAAGTCTTCTTTTTATACCGAATTCATATAAATCATTACATCGAATCTGATGGCGAATTCGATGTTTAAATGAAGGGAATAAATTATCTGTAAAAATAAAAGATTCTTTATCCCAACTTAATCTGGCACTACTCCGAATAAGCATCGACTTCACATTAAATAACAAAGCAAATAACTTCTTATCAGTTTTAATAATTATCCATCTATAAAAATTAAAAATGAAACGAATATGTAACTTTAAATAGTATTTAGCAAAGCTCATCTTGATAAATCTAAATCGTTTTTTTATTCCCACTTGATTCCATTTTTTATCTCCTTTGTATGATAAAAATGAGGCATCACTGTCTTGGGTAAAACCCATATAGTTCTTATCGAATGAATCTAATAATTTTTTTTCATAGCACAAATCCAAGCAGGACTGATCAATGCCCCAATAAAAAATATTTTTATCTAATGAGTCATTAATCATCTTATAAATATTTTCTATAAAAGATTTCCCCACTTCATCCATTCTTACAAAAACAAGTCCAGCATAAAAATTAGACCAGCCTAACTCTTTTCTTTTGATGGCTTGAACAGAAAAACCTTCACTAAAACTTATATTCAAATCTCTCTTAAACTCACTATCTATATCAACAAATAAAATATGAGTAGTTTTAGTGAGCAATATACTTGGAAGTGCAAAGCGCCTAGTTGCATAATAAGTCTTAGAAAATGATTTCTTAATATAATTTTTTGATATTAAAAACCTCCATGGAATACCTAGGGACAGTGCTTGGTTATATAAAAATTGAACGTATCGCTGAAGGTATCGCAGACCTCTTGAAGATTCAGCTAAAAGCATCTTTTTAATTTTAATTGGTAGTATTTTTTCCCAATCATTAGTATTTATTTTTAGTTTTTTAATTAGCGATATTTGAGCCTCACCTTCCCAAGAAAAGCTTACATTTGATTTGGTACTATCTTTTTTAATACTATTTATAAGATTTATATCCGGGTTTATTAAATGAATATGCAGTTGATTGAATTCTGAGATATTTTTAGCAAATGATGAATATAGTTTATTAAAAAAAAGTTCAAAATAAACTTGATCGCAAGCGCATATTATTACTTTACCCTTTGGCAAATAAGTATATTCAAAATTATCTATCATTACTTATCGTTTTCAGACTGTTTTTAATAACTAAGACGGCTTCATCAATTTTCATATTTCCTGATTCGTTTTTAAAAATTCTTATTTTATTTGAAACCTCATATGGAGATACTTTTGCATACTAGCAAGAATCAATCCGTGCATTCTTCCTAAAAATTATAAATCAATTTCTTTAAATTGGTTAATTAGCTCTTGCCAGCTTTTAGTTTTGAATATTTTAATCTGTTTATCAACTTGAAGGAGTTCAAGTTTATTTTTAACCTCTAGTAAAAGTTGATGATCAATGGAGGTTGTAGATATAGTACATAAAAGATATGCGCATGAGGCTAGCAAGCCTATGTAAAAGTCTATTGCATTCTAACGCTGTTAAACTAAGTTATTAGCTAAGAAAATAGATCAATATGGATAAAAAAATACTGGTGATCTGCCAAAGCCATCACCAACTTGAAAAAGGTTTATATATTCAAAAGGTTATTCCATCAACCGTGGATGTTGTATTCATCAACCAGAAACCAAATCTATCATCTATAGTATTGCTAGAAAATGTTAATTCATATAAATCTTTTGAGTCACTCTCCTCAAAGATTGATGAGTATGACAAATTCATTTTTTTTTCTATGGTCCCTTCTCAACAACTATTTGCTCTAATTCAAAACATCAGAAGAGCAAAAAAAATAATTATTGCTATTCAAGAAACCCATCAACTTAGCATGCATCTTGGAGTTGTTAATAATTTGATATTTTCGGTTGATATTATTTTTGCAGCATCAGACCTAGAGAAAAAAACCTTAGATCAATTGCAGCCGAATGCAAAAATCTATTCTATTGGCTGGCTTTTTCAAGATGGGTATAAAGCATTTATTAGCGCTCTCTATCAACCTAGCAATCTAAAAGAGATAACCAAACATGCTCTAATAATTTTTTCAGCTCCCACCAATATAACTACCTCAAGCAAAGAATCTTTCCGAGTAAGAAAAAATATTCTGCACTTTTTGAACAAAAAATATCAAAATTTAAAATTAATAATTAAGCTTCATCCTTTAGAAAATAAATCATTATTTAAAGAGTATGTTCGTATCAATGGTATTGAAAATATTAGTTTTGCAGAAGAAAACCAGAGCCTCTTTAGGCTCAGCAAAAATGCTTCTGTCATTGTTACCTCGAATGAAACGCAAGCATTTATTGATTTAATTGAAGATGACAGAGAATTTATTTTATATGAGCTGGGTAAGGAGAATTTTATCTCGCAGTACTTTAGTAGGAGTTGTTCAGACTTAACAGAAATCAATGGAGTAAAATTTTATTCATTACTTAAGCATTCAAGTAATATCGCAGGATTCAAAGATTTGTATTGTAAATCTGATGGAGAGGCTATTAATTATTTCCTTGAGATCATACAGCAGCAGACTAAGGCAGGCATTCACAATGATAAAATGGAGATAGCTGCCTGGAATTATGTTTACGGGCTAAGTTCTGATTTTAAAAAAATTATAAACTGCGAGAGCTCAGCTCTTGCTAGCAATTTAAAAAAAATATTTGACTCGCAGGAAACGTTTGATCTGAGCAAGCTGGATAAAGCTCTCAATTCAATACCTAAAAGAACTGCGATAACTTTAATCATGCTGAAAATATTTGTTGATAACGATAAAATACAGATAAGCTTATTAAAGGATTTTACTGAGCTAATGTTCAGCCCTCATATTATTCAATATTTTGCTATTGACTCTATTCGCTTTGAATTCTATTTGCGTAATAAAGGACTTGCACAGTGTATTCCGTTTGAATCAAATAGTCTGCTTGAGGTAACCAAGGCATCCTTCTCTAAAAAATCATTAATCATGAACACTGTCTTTATTATAGAAAAATCAGTAAAAGATTTAAGATCAGGACCAATTAGAAGATTTACATACTATTTAATAGATATAACTATTAGCAGCATTAAGACTTATACAAATTAACGCTATATGTGTTTCAGCTTATTATGGATATCAGGTCTAATGAATTTTTTTTGTATGGCATTATCTAGCTCTTGGCTAGAAATAATATTTTCAGATAGACAAAGTGCTAGCTCCTTAAAAAAGAAATCAGTAACTGTTTGATGAGGATGTTCTCTTCCCTTTGTTAAGTCTTTTCCAAAGAGTTTATAAATAGGTGCCCTAGGTATGTATTTAAATAGCGGGGGTATTGAAGAATTTAAACTTAAGCCAGCCCTCCAAGGTTGTGTAATTTTTTCAGTAGTGTGCAATAAAATAGTATTGAGATTAATTTGATCAAATTCATTCCATTTTTTATCTAACTCTCCAATTGATTCTTTTTCTAGCCTAAGATTAATCAGGTCATCATAATCAATTTCTCCAAGATGCAACTGATTTATAAAGTTCTCTAGAGACCAATGGAGAAAATTCTTGCATGAAATTAGCATTGCGCTTGAAGCCCAGGAGTTTTTTTGCAACCCTTTTCTTGCATAAATTGAATGTCTTTCAAAATCAAAGTTGATCAAGCTTTCGATGCCCTCCTGGACTTGAAAGATGTCTGGATCAATAACTAATGCTTTTCCCTGGAATCCCATTAAAAATGGAATATGAAATCTTAGCAATGTAAACGACTGCATATCATTTTTATTAAATTCAACCATCTTGCCCCATCTAAGATAGGGTTTCATAAAAAAACGTTTTAATGAAGGAATTTCAGATTCTGATAGAATCACCACATCATTTGCAGAAAATTGAGACCTGTTAATAATTGTATTTTTAGCAACTTTGGCGCCAATCATTTGATTGTCATTCGTGCATATAAAGATTTTCATTAACGATAGAGGTATAAATTAAAATAATAAATTATAGCCGATATTAAATTTCAAATAACTTTCTTTCAAAAAACTGTTGCGATAAACTTATGGTAAACTCACCATTACACCTCTGTATTCCCTTTTTTATAAGTGTTTCAGTTTTTCGATCTATTGAGAGGGAGTAGTAATTAAAACTACCTCATCTAAGGAGCTGTAATTCAATTATGACAATAGCACATGAAGCTTGGTTGGTTGTAAGGTACAAAGTTAATGAGCAATTGCGCTTTGAAAGAAATTACAATATCTATATCTTATAACCCTGAAGGCATTGCGGCCAAGACACGCTTAACTAAAAAATTTTTAAAGATAAAAGAAAAAAAATAAAAGAAAAAGAATATAATTAATTAAAAGAACTATTAAAATAAATATGAATAATTTACCCAATGACCAATTGAATAACAATTATGACGATGAAATAGATCTTAGTGAATTATTTCATGTGCTTTGGGATAAGATATTTTATGTAGGAGCAATAACATCTATATTTTCGCTGATCTCAATTATATTTGCGCTCATGCTGCCTAATATATACCAGTCAAAGTCTACGATGATGGCAACGGAAGAAAATAGTGGGATTAGTGGGATGATTGGAGAGTATAGTGGGATGGCAAGTTTAGCTGGGATTTCTTTGCCATCTAAATCAGGTACAAAAGATCAAGAAGCTATAGCCAGAATCAAGTCTTTTGAATTTTTCTCCAAATATTTCTTGCCTAACATCAAGCTTGAGAATTTGATGGCTGTTAAAAAATGGACTCAAGCAAGTAATACTCTAACTTATTATGCAAGCGATTTTAACTCAGAGTCGCGCCAGTGGGTTCGAAAATCTAAACCCCCAAGATCAAACATTCCCTCCTCGCAAGAAGCCTATGAAGAATTCATGGAAATCATGAGCGTCAATAAAGATAAAAAAACACTTTTAATAACATTGTCGGTTGAGCATAAATCACCTTTCATAGCTCAACAATGGGTTGAGATTATGATAGATCAAATAGATCAAGTTATGAGAGATCAAGATAGGCAGACGGCCACAAAATCAATTGAATATCTCAATAACCTTGCTCCTACCGTCAATTATGAAGAAATAAAAAAAGCTCTTTTTGCGCTGCAACAGGAGCAAATGAAACGATTAATGATGGTTGAGGCAAACGACAATTACATTTTTAAAGTTCTAGACTCACCAATAGCGCCAGAAATGAAATCTCGACCAAAGAGGGCATTCATTGTTATCTTGGGTACTATATTAGGTATGGTGCTTAGCGCTCTGGGTGTTCTAGTTTTTTATTACAGAAGAGAATCTTCCAATCATTAGAGTAAATCTTTCTTTGCTCCCAATCATGCACAAATAGTTGATGTCCATTTTTCAGAGATAATATTGAGTGAATTATATTTTTTAGGGTAATAGAGTGAAAGCTAAAGATACAAGAATAGCCGTAATTGGCCTCGGTTACGTTGGTCTGCCACTGGCAGTCGAATTCGGGAAGAGATACCTCACTATCGGTTTCGACGTTAATCGCTCACGTATAACTGCTCTTATTTCAGGTAGTGATTCAACGCTAGAAGTTGATACACCTGCGCTTGAGAGTGCCACACATCTTAGTTATACAACTGATGTCGATAAACTCAAGACCTGCAATATCTACATTGTTACTGTTCCTACGCCCATTGATATTTATAAACGCCCCGATCTCTCTCCTTTGGAAAAAGCGAGTGAAACCGTTGGAAAAGTGCTGTCGAAAGACGATATCGTTATCTATGAATCAACCGTTTACCCAGGGGCGACCGAAGAGGTCTGTGTGCCCATACTAGAAAAGCATTCAGGTCTCACATTCAATAAAAACTTTTATTGTGGCTACAGTCCAGAGCGCATTAACCCTGGTGACAAAGAGCATCGGGTCACCACTATCAAAAAAGTGACTTCGGGATCTACACTAGAAATAGCCGACAAAGTCGATGCCCTCTATCGTTCGATTATTACCGCAGGCACCCATAAGGCAAGCTCTATCAAAGTAGCTGAAGCCGCTAAGGTTATCGAAAATACTCAAAGAGATATCAATATTGCCCTCATAAATGAGCTAGCGTTGATTTTTAGAAGACTAGGTATCGATACCGAAGAAGTTTTAAAGGCCGCAGGGAGTAAATGGAATTTTCTGCCTTTTCGACCAGGCTTGGTTGGTGGGCACTGTATCGGAGTAGATCCTTACTATCTTACGCATAAAGCGATGGAGGTAGGCTACTATCCGGAAATTATCCTGGCAGGACGAAGGCTAAACGACAGTATGAGTAAATATGTCGCCAATGAAATTATCAACCTGATGACCAAAAAGCGCATTCAGGTAGTTGATTCAAATATCTTAGTTATGGGCCTCACATTCAAAGAAGACTGTCCCGATATCAGGAATACTCGTGTGGTGGATGTCGTTCAAGAGTTGAGTGACTTCCACTGTAATATAGACGTCTACGATCCTTGGATAGATAAAGAAGAATCAATAAGGGAGTTCGGAATTACCCCCGTCGAGCAACCCGAACCGGGAAAGTACGATGCAGTTATTATCGCCGTGGCGCACCACCAGTTCAAATCGATGGGTATCACAGCCATACGCGCGCTAGGCAAAAAGAACCATGTACTTTACGACATAAAATATATCTTGCCCTCAGAAAAGGTAGATGGCAGACTCTAAAAACTCTGAAGTTACATATCTTAAACTTAAGGATTCTAATTTTTGACTGAAAACTGAAAACTGAAAACTGAAAACTGAAAACTGAAAACTGAAAACTGAAAACTGAAAGATATGACTACATATGAGAAAGTAAAAAGGGAACTACAAAATAATCCCAAAACCTGGTTAATAACTGGTGTCGCAGGATTTATTGGTTCCAATCTGTTAGAAACATTATTGAAGCTAAATCAGAATGTTGTCGGCCTCGATAATTTTGAAACAGGCTTTCAGCGCAACATTGATCAAGCGATAGCGCGCGCAACTAATGCTTTACGGGCGGATAACCGCTTGCTAGATACTGCCAGTTTTACTTTTATAGAGGGCGATATCCGTAAATTAGAAGACTGCCAAAAGGCGATGATCTTTTATCCTTCTATTTCTGAGAAAGAGGGTATACCAGTAGACTATGTCCTTCATGAGGCGGCGCTCGGTTCAGTGCCACGCTCAGTAGAAGACCCGATCAAAACTAATATGTCAAATATTGATGGCTTTCTTAATATGCTAGTTGCTGCCAGAGATGCCAAAGTAAAGCGCTTCATCTATGCCGCATCCAGCTCTACTTATGGGGATCACCCTGACCTTCCGAAAGTAGAAGAAAAAATTGGCAATCCACTGAGCCCCTACTCATTGACAAAATTAGTTAACGAGCTCTATGCACAGGTATTCGCAAGAACCTATGGCTTTAAAACTATAGGCCTTCGTTATTTTAATATTTTTGGCAGAAGGCAAAATCCAAACGGCGCTTATGCTGCCGTCATTCCAAAATGGATTGATGCAATTCTGCAAGGTAAAACTGTCTATATTAATGGCGACGGCACAACAAGCCGAGATTTTTGTTATGTCGATAACGCAGTGCAAATGAATCTGCTTGCTGCCACAGTGGAAAACGAAGAGGCCACTAATCAAGTCTATAATTGTGCTGTAGGTGATCGCACATCGCTAAGTGAATTATATGCGTTGCTCTTAGATGGTTTGACTGATGACGACAGACCACTGACTGCCGACTTGATTTATCGCGACTTCAGGGCGGGAGATGTAATGCATTCATTAGCTGATATCAGCAAGGCGAGGAATCTTCTGGGTTATCAGGCAACTCACCGGATTGGTGAAGGTTTGAATGAGGCGATGGCTTGGTATCTTGATAATCTAATTAATGAGGAGAGTGTATGAAAGCAGTTATTTTAGCGGGAGGACTAGGTACGCGTATTTCTGAAGAGTCCCATATGAAACCTAAGCCTATGATTGAGATTGGTGGCAAACCGATTTTGTGGCACATTATGAAAACTTATAGTGCTCATGGAATTAATGAGTTTGTGATTTGTCTTGGCTATAGGGGGTATATGATCAAAGAATATTTTGCCAACTACTTTCTTCACACGTCGGACGTTACATTTGACATGAGCGATAACTCAATTGATATACATCAGAATATCGCTGAACCCTGGAAGGTAACGTTGGTGGATACCGGAGACGGTTCAATGACGGGCGGGCGCCTTAAGCGCGTTGCTAAGTATTTGGGCGATGAGGATTTCTGTTTTACTTATGGTGACGGTCTCAGTGATGTAAATATCTCAGAACTAATCCGTTTTCATAAAGAACAGGGCAGTCTGGCAACTGTGACTGCGGTTCAGCCGCCGGGTCGTTTTGGGTTACTTGATGTGCAGGGAGAGAAAATAGTTGAATTTAATGAGAAGCCACTTGGTGATGGCAGCTGGATCAATGGGGGCTATTTTGTGCTCTCGCCTAAGGTGATCGAACACATCGAAGGGGATGCAACATCCTGGGAGTCGGAGCCATTGAAGGGCTTAGCGGAAGATGGAGAGCTGACAGTATTTAAGCATCAAGGGTTTTGGCAGCCGATGGATACGCTACGTGATAAAAATCAACTTGAGGAATTGTGGGATACAGATAAAGCTCCGTGGAGGGTTTGGTGATTAATCCATCGTTTTGGAAGGGCAAGCGGGTTTTTGTCACAGGCCATACAGGCTTTAAAGGCGGTTGGATCTGCTTGTGGCTAAAACACCTTGAAGCTGAGATCATTGGTTATTCTATGGAGCCAGCAACTGTGCCATCTCTATTTGAGGTTGCCGATGTTGGTGAAGGTATGCAATCCATTATCGGGGACATCCGAGACCACGCGAAGTTATCAAAGATGATTTTGGAATCCAAGCCCGATGTGGTAATACATATGGCCGCACAGCCACTGGTACGATATTCCTACGCACAACCAGCGGAAACTTATGAAGTAAATGTTATGGGAACGGTATATCTGCTTGAGGCCGTAAGGGCATCGCCTAGCGTTAAAGCAGTAGTGAATGTTACCTCAGATAAATGCTATGAAAATCAAGAACGGATTCGGGGGTACAGTGAAAATGAAGCGATGGGGGGGATTGATCCCTATTCTAGCAGTAAGGGTTGTGCAGAGTTGGTTACATCGGCTTATCGTCAATCTTTCTTCGAACCAGCCGGCATCGCGCTAGCGAGTGCTAGAGCTGGAAACGTCATAGGCGGCGGTGACTGGGCTGCAGATCGTTTGATTCCAGATTTTTTGCGTGCCATGGATGCTGGTGAAACATTGAACATACGTTCACCTAAAGCTGTACGACCTTGGCAACATGTATTAGAGCCACTGTCTGGCTACTTAATGTTGGCGGAGCAACTATATAGTAACGGTGCTAGCTTTGCTGAAGGTTGGAATTTCGGACCATCAGATGATGATTCGCGAACGGTAAGCTGGATAATTGAACGGATGGCTGAAATGCGTAAAGATATAAATTGGCAATGCGATGAGGCACCACAGCTTCATGAGGCCAATTTACTTAAACTAGATAGTAGTAAGGCATGTCGTCAACTGAACTGGCAGCCGGTCTGGCGACTGCAAACGGCATTACAAAAAACATTAGAATGGCATGAAGCCTGGAGGAATGCCGAAGACATGCGGGCAGTTTCTTTGGCGCAAATCAATGACTACCAGTCTACTTTGCGGGGCGATTAAGTATGTCACGCTTTGATTTTATTCAAACGTCATTGTCTGACTTGATGTTAGTACAACGTAAGACGGCAGAGGACTATCGTGGGTTTTTATCGCGCTTCTACTGCATAGAAGCTTTCGCTGAAGCGGGGATCAAAAAACCAATAGTTCAAATCAATCAAACACTCACGCGTAAAAAAGGCGCAGTTCGGGGCTTGCATTTTCAACATCCTCCGCATGCCGAGATAAAGCTTGTGAGCTGCTTAAAAGGTGAGGTTTTAGATGTGGCAGTAGATATTAGGCGAACCTCACCAACCTTTCTACAATGGCATGGCGAAATTCTTTCTGCTGCGAACCATAAAAGTTTGCTCATTCCAGAAGGATATGCCCATGGATTTCAGGCGCTGACTGAAGACTGCGAGCTGATCTATTTGCACACCTCAGCCTATCATTCTGATTCGGAAGGTGCGCTCAATGTTACCGACCCTGCGTTGTCTATAGACTGGCCCTTACCAGTAATAGACCTGTCTAAGCGAGATGAGAATCATCCTTTTGTAACCAATATTAATTTTAAAGGAGTAACTTTATGAAATGCCGCCATTGCCAATCCGAGTTGACAGTCTCATTAATTGATCTGGTCACATCCCCACCGTCGAACGCCTATCTGACTCAACAAGAACTCCAGGCGACTGAGAAATATTTTCCATTACGCGTACTAGTGTGTTCAGATTGCTGGTTGGTACAGACAGAAGATTATGCAGGTGCTGATGAGCTTTTTTCATCTGATTATGCTTACTTTAGCGCATTCTCATCATCATGGTTAAAGCATTCTGAGCAATATGTAGCCAATATGGTCGATCGCTTCGATCTGGATGGGCAATCATATATCGTAGAAGTGGCAGCGAACGATGGCTATCTCCTGCAATATGTCAAAGCACGGGGAATACCATGTCTGGGTATTGAGCCCACCACCAGTACTGCGGATGCCGCTCGTAAAAAAGGTATCGAGATTATCGAAGATTTCTTCGGCGTTGAGCTTGCAAATAAAATGGTTGAGCAAGGTAAACAAGCTGATTTAACAGCTGCTAACAATGTTCTGGCACATGTCCCTGATATTAATGACTTTGTTGGTGGCTTTGCTGCTCTATTGAAACCGACAGGTGTTTCAACCTTTGAGTTTCCTCACTTATTGCGACTGGTGTCTGAAAATCAATTTGATACCATATACCATGAACACTATTCTTATTTGTCGTTGACTGTTGTGAAGAAAATTTTTGAGAGCAATGGTTTAAGTGTATTCGATGTGGAAATATTACCCACGCATGGCGGCAGTTTACGTGTGTATGCTCAACGTACTGATACCGGGGGTCATCAAACAAGCGATAATGTAATAAAAATTCTAGACCAGGAAAAAAGTGCTGGAATGAATAGTGTGGATTTCTATGCCGGGTTCCAAGGTAAAGCCGATCGGGTTAAAAATGATTTTCTCTCCTTTTTGATTGAGGCAAAACGAACCGGTAAAACTGTTGCGGGTTATGGCGCTGCAGCTAAAGGCAATACGTTGATGAATTATGCAGGAGTTCGTCAGGATTTGCTGAGTTATGTGGTGGACCTTAATCCAGCCAAGCAGGATAAGTTCTTGCCTGGTAGTCGAATACCCATCGTTGGAGAAAAGTATATTAAAAAAACTCAGCCAGACTATGTGGTGATTTTACCTTGGAACTTGCGTTCAGAAGTTGTTGAGCAATTATCCTATATTCGTGAATGGGGAGCTAAATTTGTTGTCGCAGTACCTGAATTAGAGGTGCTATGAATAGTATTGACCTAGAGGCGGTTTCGGGCAGTTCATCTACTAAGCGCGTTTTAGTGACTGGTGCAACAGGATTTATTGGTCAGCATTGCTTAGATTATCTAGTGAATGAAGGATTTGAGGTTCATGCCATGTCTCGATCAAGGCAAAAAATAGGAGTCGATGATAATGGTGTTCATTGGTATTTAACTGATTTATTCAACAGCGCTTCTCAAGAAACTATTGTAAATAAAGTGCGGCCAACTCACTTATTGCACTTTGCATGGTATGCAGAACCTGGTCATTTCTGGACAGCAACTGAAAATCTTCAATGCGTGAATGAGAGCCTTGCGCTGCTAAAGGCGTTCGGTGAGCAAGGAGGTGAGCGCGTAGTGATGGCCGGAACCTGTGCTGAATATGATTGGGGTCAAGGTTTGTGTTTAGAGAGCGTTACTCCGCGGAAGCCGAGTACGGTTTATGGAACGTGTAAAAATGCTTTACAGGAAATATTATCGATATACTCTAATCAATTTGGATTAAGCAGTGCATGGGGAAGGATATTTTTTCTTTATGGTCCAAAGGAACATCCAGCAAGGCTGGTATCGTCTGTTATTCAATCAATCTTGCGAGGTGAGACTGCTCGGTGTTCTAGTGGTGAGCAAGTGAGAGATTTTATGTATGTTACTGATGTGGCCTCAGCCTTTGTTGCTTTACTTAATTCAGACATACAGGGTCCAGTTAATATCGCGTCAGGCGAAGCTATTACCCTTAAGGATGTGGTAGAAAGAATTGCTACTAAGTTGGATCGCCCAGAATTATTAAAGTTGGGGGCTCGTTCCACCAATCTCCAGGATCCTCCATTATTGCTGGCTGACATCAGTCGTTTAAAAGACGAGTTAGGTTGGCATCCCAGTTTTGATATTGATCGCGGACTGGATGAAACAATTGCCTGGTGGAAGGAGGAGCTCAAATGGTCCTAATAATTAGAAGTCAAGGGCTTTTCATGTGTCCACGCTAAAACGCAACATATTTTCAAATTAGGAGGGCGGAGCCTGGGTTGCGTACATGGGGTTGGGGTGTTTTACTTTAGGTGCGGTGGTTCGTTCAAACATACCCATATAATTCAACGTATAATGCAGAGAGAAGAAGCTAAATATAAAAAACTTAAATGTTATGTACTATCGGAAAACTTGAGTAAAAAATATTTTGCCGATTTGCTATCAAGGTAATATGGATTCAGATGTATAGGTATAGAGTTAAACTAATATTGTGGCTAGGCTTTTTTTTACGCCTTGGTATTGCCTTCTTCAATGGTTTTGTTGGGCCGACTTATGGCTCCTCTGATGATGCCCTTGGGTTTCATTTGATGGCTGCTGATTTTTCCCAAAATCTTGAGTTCGACGTGTTTATATTAACCTATATATATATGTATATTTTGGGTATTTTCTATTTCATTACAACGGATTCCCTGTTTTTGGGAAGTGCTTTATCTGCTTCAGGATGGCTTGCATCCGCATTTATTCTCCTACGGATTATGAGAATCTTATCATTTAAGATGTCGGACCAATGGTGGGTTATGCTTATTTATGCTTTGATACCTACTTCATTAATGTATACCAGCGTTACCCTACGAGAGCCATTTCAACTGCTTTTTATCAATCTAGCTCTTTATGCGGCCTTAAAAATTTATTTTCATAGATCGAATGCCCATTGGCTCGTTTTGTTTATCGCCGTTGTGGGCATGGGCTCATTGCATGGTGCACTTCTCGCGTTCGGTATTTTTATAATTGCTGGGACATTATTTCTGTTAACATCAAGAAATAGAAAAGGCATATCATTTACTAAGTTTATTTTGGTTAGTCCTATCGTGATTTTGTGCTTGTTTTACGGGTTTGAGTTGTTCATGAGTCTTACTTCTTACGGCGACCGGCTGGATGATGGTTTGAGCGCAGCTGTCCAAGTCTATCAAGAGGGAACCCTGTCAGACGCATACGATGCAAGGGCAAATTATAGAACTGAGGTTGCAATAAATAATGGGCTCGGTGAGTTTATTCTTTCTCTACCTTACTTTTTGTTTCAGTACCTGTTTGAGCCAATGCCTTGGAAAATTTCATCTATCATTGATGTAGTTGCTTTACTGGAAAATATGTTGCGATTTTGGTTAATCTGGAATGCGTTGAAATATTTAGTAGGCACCTATCTTAACAAACCTATGTTTGTTGCACACAATGCTTTTGGAAATAGAAGATTTTATTTATTTATTTTCCTATCATACTTATTAATAGAATTACTTTGGTCTTTGGGAACGAGTAATTGGGGCACAGCTTCAAGGCACCACGTGCCAAGCCTTGGGTTACTTTTAGTCGTGGGTTTTGTATACCGAAATGTGATGTCTCAGAAATATAATCGTTCACATAAATCCTGATATTGATGAGTGATTCCTTATCCCATTTTTTTCGATTAACAATTATCTTTTCTTGCTGGAGGATTGTTTAATGGCAAAGTATGTCTAACGAGGATTCATGTAGGAAACAGTAGATGATATCTTCTAATTACGAATAGCATAGGTAAGGCTTTTAGATTTGGTAAAACTTTTAAAGGAAAATTAAATAATGAGCAATAATATAGATCAAAAAACAGTTGATGGGTTTGGTGATGAGTGGGAGCGCTTTGAGGCTAGACTTGAACAGAGATTTACAAAAAAGTAGATCAAAATAATAATGCAAGATGCGGGTCTTACGAAGATCAGTTTTTCTGAAGAAAACCCATATTGGGTTGCTGTAGATTATAGGGAGAAAGTATAAATGTGTGGGATCATTGGTTTCCTTGGTGGTGATTTTACGAATGATCAATTGAGTAACGCCATACTAGAAGAGATGTCAGGTCAGCTTGTAAAGCGGGGACCTGATAGTGCCGGTATTTGGCTAGATTCGTCGAGTAAAATTGCTCTTGGTCATAGACGGCTCGCTGTTGTAGATTTATCGCCAGCCGGATATCAGCCAATGACGTCTGGCTCGAACAGATACGTCATGACCTATAACGGAGAAATATATAATAGTAACGAGATTAGAGATGAATTAATTAAGAGTCGAGTAGCGGTAAATTGGCGAGGACATTCTGATACCGAAACACTTCTGGCTGGTTTTGATGCTTGGGGCATTAAAGAGACTGTCTCTCGTGTTACGGGGATGTTTGCCATAGCAGTATGGGACAAAGAGTTAGAACAACTTACATTGATAAGAGACAGACTTGGAGAAAAGCCATTATATTATGGCTGGCAAGGGTCTGGGTCCAATAAAGTATTTTTATTTGGCTCCGAATTAAAGGCATTAAAAAAACATCCGCAGTTTATAAATGATATTGACCGTGGCTCACTGGCCTTGTACATGAGATATTGCTATGTTCCGGCACCACACTCAATTTATAAAGGCATTATGAAGGTTGAGCCAGGGACGATTGTAACGGTGACGCTCCAGGATAGTGAGCACACTTCGGAAAAGTATTGGAATGCTTTGGATGTGGTCAGGACTGGTGCAGAATCTCCTTTTGAGGGCACGGTCGCCGAGGTGACAAATGACCTAGACATTGCATTGAGGAAGGCCATCTCTCAACAAATGATGGCCGATGTGCCTTTAGGGGCTTTTCTTTCGGGTGGGATTGATTCGTCAGCAGTGGTTGCCCTGATGCAGGCGCAGTCGTCACGGCCTATAAAGACCTTCACCATAGGATTTAGTGAGGCCGGTTATAATGAGGCAATATTTGCTAAATTAGTTGCTGGACACTTGGGAACGGAACATACGGAGCTATATGTTTCATCTCAAGACGCGTTAAATGTCATTCCGAAATTACCAAATCTTTATTGTGAACCTTTCGCTGATTCATCTCAAATACCAACATTTTTGGTTTCTTCTCTTGCGAGACATCATGTGACGGTTAGCCTTTCAGGTGATGGAGGAGACGAATTATTTTGTGGATACAATAGATACCTGTTTGCAGATAAATTGTGGAAGGGCTTAAGTATGACACCGGCTAGTGTTAGAAAGTTGGTTGGGAAGAGTATTAAAAATTTTCCAGCAGCGGGCTGGAATCAAGCATTTAAATTATTGAATAGAATTACACCACGTAAATTTAACGGGATAAGCTGGGGGGAGAAACTACAGAAAGGCGCCGGCGTTATATCATCTAAAGATCTAATGAGCTTATACCAGCAACTTGTGTCTAATTGGCAGGATCCGTCTGCTGTGGTAATTGGGGAAGGAGAGCATGATCGGATATTTTCCACAGATGTCCAATTGCTTTCGGATGTAGGTGATATCCAAAAAATGATGGCTATTGATATGATTTCTTACTTGCCTGATGATATTTTAGTTAAGGTAGACAGGGCTGCTATGGGCGTGTCCCTGGAAACTAGAGTCCCATTTTTAGATCATCATATTTTTGAGTTTGCATCGAAAATCCCTCTAGCAATGAAATTAAAACATGGGGTTGGAAAGTCAATCTTACGAGACGTGCTTTTTAGATATGTGCCAAAGGAGTTGATTGAAAGGCCTAAAATGGGATTTGGAATACCTATGAGCGATTGGCTAAAAGGGCCTCTCAAAGAATGGGCAGAAGAATTGCTAGATGAAACTCGATTAAGATCTCAAGGATTTTTTTATCCTGAGGTAGTTAGACAAATGTGGTCAGAACATTTGATGGGCGTTCATAACTGGCAATCTCAATTGTGGGCAGTGTTAATGTTTCAGGCATGGCTTGAGGATAATAAGTGAACTGTGAAAGATAAGTCTAAAATTATTATCATAAGCGCCAACTGTGGTTGGACAATATATAATCACCGAATGCCTCTCATTAGACGTCTCAATCAAGAGGGATATAAGGTATGTGTGCTAACCCAGTTCGACGGATATGAATCTCTTATCGCTAAGGAAGTAGATCAGATAAAACCCTTATTTATCTCTAGCAAAGGCATTAATCCATTTGTTGATTTATTCACAATTTTTGACTTCGTTAAATATTTTATTCGCTTAAAGCCAGCGCTCGTCCTTTTTTATACTATCAAGCCGGTTATTTACGGCTCTATTGCCGCAAGACTAGTCAAGGTTAAGTCGATAGTAACGATTACCGGTCTTGGAACAGCGTTTATTACAGATACTTGGATTACTAAGGTAGCAAAAACTCTTTATAGGTTTTCTCTAGTCTCAGTTGCAACAGCCTTTTTTCAGAATGTGGACGACAAAGATCTATTTGTTGGTAGTGGACTTGTAGATTCAAGAGTTTGTCGACTGACACCTGGGTCTGGCGTGGATTTGGATAAATTTTCCCGAGTCGATCTGCCATTAAATAAAGAGATGACCTTCATACTAATTGCACGCATGATTTGGGATAAAGGGATAGGAGAATTTGTTGACGCGGCAAGAAATATCAAATCAATATACCCCAATATTAGATTTCAGTTATTGGGTCCGTTAGGAGTAGAGAATAGAACGTCAATCTCAAACGAGCAGATGGATGAATGGCAAAAAGACGGAATAATTGAGTATTTAGGCGAAACTGACAACGTTGTGACTTATATTGAAAGAGCATGCTGCGTAGTACTCCCGTCTTACCGAGAAGGGACATCCAAGGTATTATTAGAAGCGGCTGCGATGGGCCGACCTCTAATAGCTACAGATGTGCCAGGCTGTAGAGAGGTTATAAAAGACGGGGTGACTGGGTTTTTATGTAGATCGGGCGACTATCTTGATCTATCGGATAAAATTGAATTGATGCTCAAACTACCATATGAATCTCGTATAATTATGGGGGCTAAAGGCCGAGAGAAGATTGAGAATGAATTTAACCAAGATTTTGTATGTGATCTTTATATTGACGCGATTGAAAATTAAGATCACAAAATATCTGAACGAACCCAGCGTCCTTGGTGTGCAATAAATACTGTAAGCACAAGCATCTTCAAATTATTTAAAATAAAAAAGCGTATTTTTCTTAGAGTATAATTGATACTTAACTTTTTAATGTAAAGGCAAGAAATTTGTTTAACAAAATTACCATTATTGGAGCTGGCTATGTTGGTTTTTCATTAGCTATTCTTTTGAGCCAAGAGAAGGAGGTCACTCTTTTTGATATTGATAGATTAAAACTCAAACAAATTGACAATAAAAAATCTCCGCTTCGAGATCAAAATATAGATAAGTTCTTTGCTAATAAAACACTTCGCTTAAAAACAAACTATGATCAAACTGATGCTGTTTCAGACTCAGATCTTATTATTCTAGCTTTACCAACTAATTTCAGCGAATCTACTAAATTTTTTGATACCTCTCAACTTGACTCGGTTATTTCTAAGATTAGTGAAAAAAATATAAACTCCCCCATTCTAATAAAATCTACCGTTCCGCAAGGCTACACGCAAAGGCTTCAAGCTCAATATCCAGATTTCCCAATTATTTTTTCTCCAGAATTCCTGAGAGAAGGGTATGCACTTGAAGATAACCTTAACCCCAGCAGGATTATTGTGGGAAACACGGAGCTACTTGGATTAAAAATTGCAGAATTATTTGCATCATTTGCTTCGAATGATCCAGAGATATTTTTAATGGAAAGTGGTGAAGCAGAGGCGGTAAAACTTTTCTCAAATGCCTATTTAGCTACAAGAATTAGTTTTTTTAATGAGCTTGATACGTTCGCCTTAGCAAGGAATTTAGATAGTCAGTCTATTATAGATGGTGTTAAAAGCGATCCGAGGATTGGTGCTCATTATTGCAATCCATCTTTTGGTTATGGTGGATATTGCTTGCCTAAGGATACAAAGCAACTTGAATCAGATTTCGGTGACTTACCTCAGGAGCTTTTTAGCTCTATTATTAGAAGTAACATCTCAAGAAAAAAATACATTGCACATTATGTTGCATCTTTGGATAAGAAAGTAATTGGCATATATCTTCTTGCCATGAAAAAAAACTCTGATAATTTTAGGGAATCTTCCATTGTTGACGTAATACAAGCTCTTAAGAAATTAGATAAAAACATTACTATCCTCATATACGAACCCCTAGTTAATTTGAGCTCCATGTTTGATTGTGAGGTTGTTAGCTCACTAGAGTTCTTTAAACAAAAAAGTGAAATTATTTTAGCTAATCGGCCGGATACTTCTCTTGATGATGTGAAAGAAAAAGTATTTACTAGGGATATATATGGCATTAATTAACCTCGAAATTACAAATTTACCGATGGTCATTAAACTCAATCCTGCATGCAAGAATTTCTATGAAAGTTTAGGCGTTAATGTGTCAAATTTTCCATTAACTTGGTATAGAATTGAGCCTTTTTGGACAGTTTTAGTATATAAGAAATAGCTATGCTTGCAGCAATTGAGACGAACCCTAAGATTAGCATTATTGTTCCAACGCTTGATAATTTTATTCATCTTAAGGAGCTGATTTCTAGCATCCACTCACAAACACTCCTTCCTAGCGAGATTATTATAGCTGATTCAAGCTCTTCAAATGTAATTGAAACTGGAGTGAAAAAGATAAGCTCTTCAATACCAATCATCTACCTAAGAGTTGGCAAAGCTTACAAGTATGATCGCTTGCTTCATAGTATTTTTTCGTTACCTTTTCTCATAAGGTTTAAAGAAAAATTTCCACCTGGCAGAGCATTCCCATATGAGGCTACTAATGCTGGCGCTGCCATTGCTTCATCTGATTGGCTGGGTTTCCTAGATGCAACAACTATTCCTAAGAAAGAATGGCTAACTGATTATTGGAGACTAATGCAACATTACCAATGTGATGTTGTTTTTGGTAAGACTAAATATTTTGCCACCACAAATTTTCAAAAGCTTCTGCGTGCATCGACTTATGGAAGATTTGGGCATGAAACCGCTCCTGGAACCTTGATGACAAAGACTAATTTTTTGAATGGCTATAAAATCAAAGAAGGGGTTAGAGCTGGAGGTGATGTTGAGTGGAAAACACGCATTAAAAATAATCTAAGACATCATTTGCCCGAACAGAATTATCTTAGCTACTCCAATTTACCTGTAAATTTATTTTTTGCCCTTAAGAAGTTCTTCATTTATCAGATTTATGGAGCATTCTTAGACATCCAAAACAATGTTAGAGACATATATCTTGGCATGACTTTATTGCTTGGCCTCATCACCAGTCAAAAATGGAATTCTATTGTTGGTGGGGATAGTATTTTTTTTATCCCCCATCTCACCAAGATTTTTTTGGTAAGCATAACTTGTATAGCTTGCATAACTTTTATAATTAACAGAGGTGTTTTGAGAGGCTATTCAAAAAATGCTTCAAATAATAATAATTTTGTAAAGTTGGCAATTTTTATTATTATTTCGTATTTTGTTTATCGGTGGAATGCTGTTATCGCTCTCTGGGTTGAGGAATCCATATGGTACTTCCCACACGTCACTAAAATTTTCTTTGCAAGCATCATCACAGCCTCATTTTTATATAGAGGTGTTTTTTTCCCATTGAACAATAACATAAAGCCAAGCTATTTATTTCCGTTTAGATGGATTGCCGTTGGTGGTCTTGGAATTTTATTGGACCTTATTAAGGCGCCTGGTTATATCTTAGGGGCAGTATTTTCATCAATCCTTAAGCGTAGGTAAATACATTAAACATTTTCATAATGTCTCCAAGAGCCTAGTGGCTGAGGCTTCATTGGGATGCCTAATGACTTTAGGTTTATTCTTTGCGGCAGAGTTTTTAGTGACCCTTTTCTTGATTGATAGCTTTGATATCGCCACTATGATTATTTAAATATTATGTTTGTATATACTTGGTCGGTATTTAAATACTGTAATTTCATACTCCATGTATACCCGGACTTTTAGCAGTACGCATGCCATAATTTTAGTTGCAACAATTTTTGCCCAACCAGTCTTTTTTTTCTTCTAGCGGCTCAATTCTCGCTATTTACTTTAAATCAAGTGGCATGGATGATGTGCGTGCTTGAATTTATTATTTTTTTATAACTTATAAGTTCGTGGCATCCACAGCATTTAAAAAATTATAAATTCTATTTCTTATTTTCATCTTTAACGTTATGTAGAAACATAATGGTTTTTAAAATTTTTTATATACATCGAAAGGCTTGTATTGCTAGCGTTGAAAAAGGCATAATTTATCATTATCCATCCATTAATATTTTTTCAACACAATAACAGTGAGCTATATGAAACTTTCAGAAGCCGTATCATCTAGACGTTCAGTGAGAGCATTCCTTGATACCCCAGTACCTAATACTATAATTAAAACATTGCTAGAAAAAGCATCTCAAAGCCCATCAGGTGGAAATCTTCAACCTTGGAAGATTTATGTTATCAACGAAGATAGCATGAAAAGTTTCCTTGATTTTCAAAGCAAGTGGACAGAAGTAGAGGTTCCTGCTTATGAAATTTACCCTCCGAGCCTTAAAGAGCCTTATCGCACTTATAGATACCAGCTTGGAGAGCAGATGTATTCCTTGCTTGGTATCCCGAGAGACGATAAGAGCGCTAGGATTGCTCAAGTTCTCAAAAATTATAATTTCTTCGGGGCCCCGGTTGGTATATTTTGCTTTATTGATGATTGTATGGGTCCACCTCAATGGTCAGATCTAGGGATGTTTCTTCAAACATTTATGTTGCTAGCCAAAGAAATAGGTCTTGATACTTGCGCTCAAGAGGCGTGGGCAATGAAGCAAGACAGTGTAAAGAGCTTTCTTGGAGCAAGTAGTAATCTAATGCTTTTTTGTGGCATGGCAGTAGGTTATGCAGATAAAGATGCCACAATCAATCAATTACAGTCAAATAGGAGTCCCATTGATAATTGGGCAACTTTTGTATAAATACTGTTGTAAAAAACTATTATCTTGACTAGCCATGACCCTCACTTACCTCATATGCAAGAGGCTATGAGACAAGCATATCTTGCAAAAGATTGTGATGAGGTGCCTGTAGGAGCTGTTATTGTTAAACACTCCAGGATAATTGGATCTGGCTTTAATCAGAATATTGCCATGCATTCAGTTACAGCACATGCAGAAATAAACGCAATAAACGAAGCTAGCAATTTTATAAAAAATTATCGATTAATAGACTGCGATATGTATGTCACTCTCGAGCCATGTCATATGTGTGCCAAAGCTATTGTTGATGCAAGAATAAAAAATTTATATTTTGCTACTTCTGAGCCTAAGTCTGGCGCCATCATATCAATTGATAGCTTCCTAGATAAGAGTTTTCTTAATCACAAGGTGAGTTATAAGCATGGAATGATGCAAAAAGAAAGTAGCCAGCTATTAAAGAAATTTTTTATTTCTAGGAGAGCCTAGTATTATTTAAGTGATGAACTGGTGCCGCAATTATAAAACTATCAAGATCGATTGATTATGACTCCTCTCCCATGTAAATGCAGCCAGAATTACAAGTTTCCATGACTTCTATGCTTTCAAGATTCTTGAGTGAATATTGCAAATGCATCCATAACCATTTTGAAATATTTTCTGAAGTGGGATTTTCAAGCCCTTTAATTTCATTAAGATAAGTATGATCTAGGCTATCAACCACCGGCGCACAAATTAACTTCAGATCTGCAAAATCCATAACCCAGCCTAATTCATTGACTATGCCTGCTACACAAATTCTGACTTTAAAGCTATGCCCATGAAGATTTGAGCATTTATGGCTCTTTGGTACCAATGGAAGCTTGTGAGCTGCTTCAAATGAAAAGTCTTTAAAAATTTTCATTTTAACTTAATCCAAACTGGACAATGATCAGATGGTTTCTCCATCGCTCTAGCCTCATAGTCTATTCCTGTTTGTTGCATAGCGGGCATCAGGTTTTCTGAAATCATAATATGATCAATCCTTAAGCCTCTCTTAGGAATATCATCAAACATCCTAGAGCGATAATCAAACCAGGAATATATTGAATCTTCATCTGGGTTTTGCGCTCTCCAAGAATCAATAAATCCAAGATCTTTGATGCTATTCCACATATCAATTTCTTCAGGTAAAAATGCAGTTTTTCCTTCCCTAAGCCACCTTGTTGCATTAGCTTCACCAATACCAATGTCCAATGGAGTCGGCGCTACATTAAAATCACCCATGACTATTAAATTTTTCTCTGTTTTTTGCAATGTCTTAATGTGCTTTTTAAGATCTGAGTAGTATTTTATTTTTTTAGGAAATTTTGTTTCGTGCTCCCTATTTTCGCCTTGAGGGAAGTACCCATTCATAATTGTAATAGTTTCCTTCTTCCATTTAAAAGTAGCTTGTATAAATCTTTTTTGATCATCCAAGGTATCTTTTACAAAGCCTTTTTGCACAGCCTCTGGTTTTTTCTTGCTTAAAATAGCAACCCCATAATGACCCTTTTGGCCCCAATACTCCGAATGATAGCCAATCTCTTTGATCACATCTATTGGGAATTCTGGATCATTGACTTTAGTTTCCTGAATTCCAATAATATCTGGATCCAGCGTATCTCTTAGATGAATTAATTGATGCGGTCGAGCCCTGATGCTATTCATATTAAAGGAAACAATTTTCATATTTTATGCTGCCTCTGAAAATAATAAATTAGTTTTTAGATAAAGGTAATCTGAAAGAATAAGCATACCTTCATTTAAAAGATAGTCATTCTGAAGGTCAATATCAATATCAACATTATTATCTTCTTTATTCTTATTAAATTCTTCAAGACCTTCGAATGTCTTAAATATCTCTAAGTTCTGAGCAGCTCTTCTTTGATTTTCAGTTGCAAGCGCCCAGACTTGTCTGTCTATTTTCTCAGCTCTTCTTGTATCAAGATTAATTGAAATATATTTCTTTTCTTGCTGTTCATCATATCTTTTTCTTATGTCCAAAATATATTGCAGGTCTGGACTCTCAAGCATTCTGCTCTCATGAGCAATTTTTAATTTATCCAGAATAGTTTTATCAAACTGAAATTTCCTAAATGGAGTGGGGCTAATTTGATCCCAGGGCAGGGCAGAGTCTAATGAACTTTCGCCACTCTCTTCTATATCCCAGGTTGAAGGAAGAGTTATATCCGGTTCTACCCCTCTATTTTGCATGCCTGAGCCTGTCACTCTATAAAATTTTGATTCTGTCAACTTCAGTTGGCCACTAGTTAGATCACCCAATTGTTGAACGGTGCCCTTGCCAAATGTTTTATGCCCGATAATAAGCCCCCTTTGATAATCTTGAATTGCACCTGCAAAAATCTCAGATGCAGATGCAGAGTATCTATCAACCATTACAGCCATTGGTTTTTTCCATGCTTGATTTGCCCTAGCATCTCCCCATGGCCTAATATCTCCATTGCTTTCTTTGACTTGAAGAGTTGGCCCTGAAGATACAAATAAACCAGTTAATTTATTAGCTTCATACAATGATCCTCCTGAGTTACCTCTTAGATCAACTATTACTGCATCAACATTTTCTAATTTAAATTGATTCAAGATATCTTTTACATCTTTTGAGCTGCTTCGGAAATCAGGATCTCTGTTCCGCCATGCATTGAAGTCAATATAAAATGCAGGTAGATCAATAATACCTATTTTGAAATTATTCTCTCCTACAGGCGCATCAACGATTAGAAATTTAGCAGCTTGCTCTTCAAGTTTTACTTCTTCGCGAGTTAGCAAAACCCATTTTCTGTCACTCAGGTCTTCGGTCTTAGCAGGAATAATTTCTAGCTCTAGCTGAGTACCGGCCTCACCCCTGATAAGCTGAACAACCTCGTCAATCCTCCATCCCACTACATCAATAGGGTCAACTTCGACTTCTTTAATCTGCTTAACCTTAACTATTCTGTCATCAGGATTGATTTTCCCCGATTTTTCAGCAGGGCCACCAGGAACTACGCTCACAATAATTGGATAATCATCTTCTGTGGTAAGCAATGCACCTATTCCTTCTAAGTTTAAGCTCATGGTCATTTCAAAATCTTCCGCAGATTTAGGAGACATATATGAGGAGTGTGGATCAAATAATCCAGTTAGATTGTTCATTACTATAGAAAAAATATCCTCCTCGTTCCTCTGCGAGATTCTGCGCAGTCTATTTTTATAGCGTTTAGAAATTAGCCCTACCGCCTCATCTTCACTTTTGTCAGTGAGCATAGATGTTAATACATCATTTTTTGCTAGCTTTACCCAGATCTCTCTGAGATCTAAGTTTGTCTCACGAAATCCTTGAAGATCATTGTCAATAAGAATATTTTCAACCTCACTAAAGTCAAAATTTTTCTTTTGGATTACCTTAATTTGATACTTAGTAGCTTCAATCAATCGGTTGAAATATAAGTTAATTAATTCGTAGCTTGCAGCAAGTTCCACATCATTAGACGATGATTGAAACTTATTTGTAAAATATAAAATCTCATTTTGAGTAAAGTAAATTTTTTGAGAATCTAATTGCTTGATAAGGGCTTTGCCCAATCTTAGGTTAATATTTTTTATAGCTTGATCTTGAAAAAAGTGCTCTTCACTAATCTTTGCATTGATCTCATTTGCTAGATTATATTTACCAATACTAGCCTTAATATTTATTTCAGGCTCAGAAGAGCAGCTAATACAAATACTCAGGATTATTGCTATGATTTGTATGTTTTTTAACAAAATTATTAATTTAAAATATTTTTTATATGAAAAAATCTAATTGTATAGAATTCTACTTTGACTGCTCAAGTCCCTGGACTTACTTAGCATTCGTAGAAATTTTACCATTATCTCAAAGACAAAATGTAGAAATTATTTGGAAGCCAATTCTTGTAGGTGGGGTTTTTAATTCAGTTAACCAAGATGTTTATCAATTTAGAGAAAATCCAAACGCATTAAAGTTAGAGTACTCTGCTAATGATTTAAATCTATGGGCTAAACATAGAGATATTAATATTTCTAAGCCGAAAATTTTCCCCGTAAATTCAGTTAAGGCAATGCGAGGATGCTTATTCGCCATGCAAAAAAATTGTTTACCATTATTTGCTCAAAAGGTTTTTGATGCCTACTGGGGAAGAGGATTCGACATAAGCGACGAAGCTATCATTATGGAGATTGCAGAAGAGGCGGGATTATCACCTCAAGATTTCAAGCATTACATTTATTCTCAAGAGGCAAAAGATTTACTTATGAGCAACTCAGCACAGCTCATAGAAAAAAAAGGATTTGGTTCTCCAACTTTTTTTTATCGGGATCAAATGTTCTTTGGTAATGATCGCTTGCATCTTTTGGAGGAAGTTATTCGCAAAGAGCTTCTTTAAAGCTGGGACTGCATTGCTTCTTCTCGCACTAGCTCAGGCGAGCCAAGCATTTGACGATTAACACCTATTCTTTTAAACCAGTAATGCAATCCAAGAAGATCGGTAAAGCCCATGCCTCCATGAACTTCGGTTGCTTTTTTTGCTATACCTTTACCCATCTCTGAAACATGTGCTTTTGCATGACAAGCCATTAGCTTGGCTTCATCGGGAGAGCTGTCATGACAATGGGCTGCATGCCATACCAATGCATAGCAAGGCTCTAGGTCAGAAACCATTTCAGCACACATATGTTTAACTGCTTGGAATGATCCAATGGCTCTTCCAAACTGCTTTCTTTCCTTCGCATAATCAACCGCCTGATCAATCATTGCTTGAGAGGCTCCCAATGTATCTGCTGCCAGCATTATTCTTCCTGCATCAATACTCCTTGATATGGGGTCAGTAGATAAGCTAGAGAGCTCGAGTAAGTCTGCGGGAACATCCTTGCATATAATTTCAGCATATTGCCTAGTTTTGTCCACTGTTGTCAGATTAATAATTTCAACACCTGGAGCTTTAGCATCCAGCATAAACATTTGACCCAATTTATCTGCAAGAAGAAAATGCGTAGCAACCTGAGCATCCATAACAAACATAGTTCGTCCTTTCAGAACACCATCAGTAAAAGTTAAACCAGCATCATTTCTACTGCCAATAAATTCTGAAAAACCTACTCCTACTAGAATCTCGTTTGATGCAATCTTTGTCAGATAGTTTTCTTTTTGTGTCGGACTTCCCCCTGCCATAATAGCGCTAGGTGCCATAACATAAGGAGCTATATAGGGCACTGGCCCAACACAAGCTCCCAAGCTCTCTGAAACTACCGCAGCAAATAGTAGATCTAAGTCAAGGCCGCCAAATTCTTCTGGAATGAGTAATCCATTTACTCCAAGATTTAGAAAGCCCTGATGAATTTCTTTGCCGATACTTGTCTCATCATTAGCAGCGATCTTCCTGATTTGATCAAGAGAAGCATTATCCTCTAGATATTTTTTTACGTTGTCTTTAAAAAAAGATTGTTCTTCTGATAATCCGAAATACATTCTATGCTCCTTGGATTTTAGGTTCTTTTGGCATACCAAGACCGCGTTCGGCGATGATATTTTTCTGAATTTGGCTGGTTCCCCCGCCAATAATCAGCCCCAGAAAGTACATGTATATAAATTGCCATGTGCCGTCATTTTTAAGATGAGGGCTATCTTCATACAAAGTTCCAATTTCACCCATCACATCAATGGCTAAGCCTTCAAGCTCATGTCTTAACTCTGTACCAGTAAGTTTTTGAATCATTTTTCCAATTTTTACATCCGTACCAGGATTTAACTTGGCTGATAGTAGTCTTAAAGCGTGAGATTGTTGGGCTAAAACTTTTCCCTGAATTTGCATCAAACGATCTCTGTATATTGGGTGTTCAATTAAAGGCCTGCCATCTAGAGTTTCTTTTTTCATTAAATGTATCAGCATGTTCACTCTATTCATTGTTGCATCTGGTGGAGCGAGAGACCCCCTTTCATGGCCTAAGGTAGCATTTGCAACAGCCCAACCTTCGCCTCTTTTTCCAATAATGTTGCCTTCAGGAATCTTGACGTCCGTAAAAAACACTTCGTTGAAACCTGGCTTTAAAGTCATATCTACTAAGGGCCTAATCTCAATCCCGGGAGAATCCATTGGAATTAATAAATAACTAATTCCGGCATGCTTTGAAGCATCCGGCTCAGTTCTTACAAGGCAAAAACACATTTGTGAATATTGAGCAGTACTTGTCCAAATTTTTTGGCCATTGATCACCCATTCATCCCCAACTAATTCTCCTTTAGTTTGTAAACTTGCTAGATCACTCCCTGCATTTGGTTCAGAGTAACCTTGGCACCAAATCATTTCTCCATGCAGTGTGGGTTTAATATAGGCTTGTTTTTGTTCCTCGGTCCCCATCTCTAATAAAGTAGGAACCAACATATCAATCCCTTGACCACCCATAGGTCCTGGAGTCTTTGATTTTGAAAACTCTGCAGCAATAATTCTGCTTTTCAGAATATCTGCTTCTCCGCCATATCCCCCATATTCTTTTGGGACAGAGCGCGCAAAATAGCCACTTTCTATTAAGGTTTTTTGCCATTCAGATCTAGACATTTCGGAGCCACCAGATCCACCTGAGCTTCCCAATAGATTTTTAGAACCATCCGTGAAAGACAACCCTTTATATTTTTGACAAAAGCTTTGAACCTCTTTGGTGAAGTCTTGATATTCAGGTCCATATTCTAAATCCATAATAAGCCTCTTTTATTTCCAGTTAGGTTTTCTCTTTTCTAAAAATGCTGCAATGCCTTCTTTTGCGTCATCGCCTTGGAAGCACTGTGCAATCTGCTCTTGAAGAAAGGGCAAAGCCTCATCAAAGGCCAGAGCATCCTGTTGTTCGTATGCAGCCAATCCTAACTGCATTGTTTCGGGAGCGAGACTGGCCAATTCATCAGCTAAATCACTGACTGTTTTTTCTAATTCATCTGCTGATACAGATTGATTTATCAACCCCCATTGCTCTGCCTTATCCGAATCAATTGATTGACCGCGCATAATAAAGTCCAATCCAGCCCTTTTTGGCATGACCCTAAATAAACCAGCCATCACCATGAAAGGCCAAAGGCCTCTGTGAATTTCTGGAGCTGAGAATTTGGCTTCTTTGGCAGCAATTGCATGAGTTGAATTGGTAACTATTAATAGGGCACCAGCTAATACTGAGCCTTGAATTTTACAGATTACTGGTTTGTGCAAGCGTCTGAGTGAGAAGCTAATATCGTCTGCATTTTCTAATTTTGGTACATTAGATTCTTCCTTGGCCCTTCTAAGGTCAGCGCCTGCACAGAAAATATCTCCCGCAGCCCCGATAACAACAACCCTAATTTCTCTTTCTTGCTTTGCATATGCAAGCGCATAATTTAATTCGTTCATCATTACATTATTTAATGCATTTTTTTTCTCAGGCCTATTTAAGGTGATGCTTAGAATATTATTAGAAATATCTATTTTAGTTGCTAGAAAATTTAAGCCTTCTAGGGATAATTTTTTATTGCTCATGCTTCTTTCTCTTTTATTAATGACTTAGGTATTTCGATGTATTTCGCTCTGAGGTATTCCCCTAATGATTTTGCTTGACCATCTTTTCTTGTGTTTGAAGATACTCCATCCTCCAGGATTCCATGAATATAAAAATTAAGAGAAAGAATGTTAGGCAACTCGTAGCGATCAATTTGAAATTCAGCTAAATCAGGCATTAACTCTTTAATTTTTTTAACTGTTAAGCATTCATTTAAGAAGGAATAAGCATTTTCTGTCTTTGCCCAAACACCAATATTTGCACATCCACCTTTATCTCCTGATCTTGCGCCGAATAACTCACCTAAAGGCATTTTGATGGATGGATCAGATGGGG
>Ga0302126_10000076_pt1 | contig 73434 bp, 74 predicted proteins | sample CB4_20m_MG_FD_203108 | JGI IMG/M metagenome (GOLD analysis project Ga0302126, IMG submission 203108) | Marine microbial communities from Western Arctic Ocean, Canada - CB4_20m | ecosystem: Environmental > Aquatic > Marine > Oceanic | place: Canada: Western Arctic Ocean | collected 2017-09-24 | reverse complement strand
AATACAACGCTGACACTTTGTTTTACCCATCTCATCCACTTTGTTTTGCCCGTCTCACCAGGTTGTTCCGATTTTGATCGCGAATAAAAACGTGGGGTTCGTGCAGGTACGTATTGTGCTTCACCAAATCCCTCCGACTGTTTTCCCATACAAGACTGACACTTTGTTTTATTTATCGTAAGGCCAGGTGGACGTACAACAACACGCACGAAAGCCTTCTGACCAAGGTCCAGGCGATTTCCCTGAACTGTGCGTATTTCGTAACCCAAATCCAACGAGTGTTCACTGCACCTCTCTGACTGTTGGCTCATACACTTTTCTTTTCAATCACAGACCACATCCGGTGCGAGCAGTTCGCGCGGCACGCCGCGGGTGTTTTTTTCAACTTCAACGGAACCGCGGGTACGTTCTCTTTGAACAACGCCGATGGAGTAAACAGTCAGACCCAATAATATACACCTCTCGACTTCGAACCGACGACCCCTGTCCCACTCGTAACGCACACTAACCACCTCTGTCTCCTCCGACTTTACGTCCGACTGTTCCCCATACCCCTCAGGCGCGTGGCGGTTGACATGTATCGAAAACGCGGGCGGGTGGACCCCGCGGACCACGGTGGAGGACATGGTGCGGGGCTTTCCCACTTAACACGTCCCGCCTTCGCGATTGCGCGTACTCGTACCAGAAGGGACTATTAACTGTGCCCTACTCGTACCAGAAAGGACGGTTACCGGATGCCCATACTCGTCCTGCGAAGGTACGGTTATTACCTCTGCCATACGGGACTGACATTTTCTTTTTGTTCCAACAAGGACCTAAGCCTACGAGCGTACCTGAAAGGCTGGCAGTTCGTTTTCCTCGATGCCGTGACCTGCGACTGCGAGATCCCCGCGTGCTACGACGCGTACCGGAAACAGCAACACCGGTGGTACGTTGTTGGTGTTTTCGTTGCGGAACGCGAACGTTTACTGCGCTGTTTCTTTTTCCAAACCTTTCTAAAAGCGCGAGCGCTCGCGGTATTTTCGATGACCGTAGTCGGTTACCGTGTGTAGTACAGTCACAGGACAGGCCTGTGCCAACTACCCTCGCCCCGAACCGAGGACGTACACCACGCTAACACGCGTGTTAACCACTTGTACCGCACGTCACTGACTCCTGAACGCCTCTGACTAAATACCCCTACCCGCCGCCCAGGTCGTGCGGCCCGGCGCAGTTGTTCAAAATCGCGGTCACGCAGACGTGGGCGGCGAAGAACATCCCGGTGGCGAAACGAATTTATTTGGTGTTTCTGTTTTTCGGCACGAGGTGCGTAAATACCACCCGGGCGTATGGAGCACAGTCAGAAAGTACTACCCACTCCGTCTTCCCTCTGTACGAGTGTGTTGCATGAACTCGGCCCGAGTGTTTGCGCGTACGAGTTACGGATTGCACACTGACTTCTTCTTTTTACAACAACAGGATGTTCGCCTCGCACGTCGTGAGCTTCGCGTTGTACTGCGCGCTCATCCCGATTTGCGCCGCGTTTCCCGAAGTCGTGATTCCGTTCTGGGCGCTCGTGTGTACGTGTTGCGTTTCCCAAATCAGGCGGCACCTACGTTTACCGCCCCGTTCGTGACTATTTACTCCGCACTACGGCCCGTATTTACCAGTACTGGCAACTGTTTCGAATACATCACGAGTGCACTGTTTTATCGAAGCTGGTGACTGTTCAGACCGATTACCCTGACTGTTGTCCATACATCGTCCAATACATCGCGATATACAGTACACCCATACTCGCCGACTGACACTTTTCTTTTCCAATCGCAGACACGCCCGTGCTGGTCACGATATCCACCGTCGCGTTCACCGACGGCGGGTGGAAAACCGCGGTGCCGTACGTGCTTTGTACGTGTTGGGGCTTTCCCAAATCCAGCTCACTGCTTGCCGATTGTCCGCCCGTAATTACGGTTCTCTACATACATCACATACGCACTGTTTTACCGAAGCTGGTGACTGTTCAGACCGATTACCCCTCCCTGTTGTCCATACATCGTCCAATACATCGCGACGTACATGGCACTTGGTGCCACTCCAGACTGACCCTTTTCTTCAACACTCACAGGCGAGAACGCCATGTCCATCGTGAAGGTCACCGCTATGCTTTCCGGGCTTCTCGGGTGGGCCAACGCGCACGAGTGGGTCGTCACGACAAAACTTGGAAGGTTCATCGCGAAAGAAGTAGAGGCGGTGAAGGGCGGGGCTGTCGGGAAGGTTACGGAGAAAGGTACGTATGTCAGGCTTTCCCAAATCAGGAGCCTCCACGTTTTCCGATTGTCCGCCCGTAATTACTCAGGCCACATGGCCCGAAAGACTGACCCTTTTCTTTATGAAAATCAAAAGTGGTGTGCAAACTAAAAAAAGCGCGCGGGCAACGGAAAACGTACGGAAAGGAGTGCGCGATGGGTACGTATCAGTATGAAATGTGTCAGTATCCCTTTCAACTAGTCAACTTGGCGATGAAAAAGCCCTTTCAACACTGATTCGCTTGGCTTTCTTTTTGCATAAACGTCGCCTTTATTGCGCGTTTCCCAAATCCCGCCTCCCTGTTTGCCCATACAAGACTGACACTTTCTTTTATTTGTCGTAAGGGGTTTTCTTCCTTTCCTGCGCCGCCTACGGGGCCTACGTGCACGCGATGTGGCAGTACGCGGTGTTTCTCACCGCGCAGGGGGTGGTGTTTCTGGCATTCGGGCTGAACTACGTGGACGGGAAGTGAGGTTGAGGGGCTGTTTTCTTTTTGGGAGGGATCTTTTGGTGAACACTTGGAGAACGTCGTTTGCGTTTGTAAGTCTTTGTCAATCTCCGGCCACGGCCTGACAGTCCACAGTACGTCTCCGTGCTGTCGTGCTTACACAAATCGCGTCGGCCAACCGTATTGTTCTTGCATCAACAAATCGAGCTGCTAACTTCAATTTCGAAACCACGGCTCTTGTTTACCTTCGGTTCACCCGCCAATCCTACCGGGACTAAGTCAAGAAAATCGGTCCGTGCTCGTGTGTCGCGGCAACGCCCCGCCCGTGTTTTGTTTGGCCGCGCTGGTCGCGACTCCGTCGCGAATTTCGGGCGACGAAACCGACAAAGTGTTTCGCACCTCCCGTGCCTCGCCACCCGCCGACGTTCCCTTTGTGAGACTCGCCAGCCCCGCTGTGATGACCACCCCCCCCAAAACGGTTCCCCAAAAAACGCTTTCCCCGAGCACGAGCCAGGAAAGCAGCGCCCCGAACGCGGGTTGCAGGGGTAGGAACATGCTCACCACCCCTGGGCCGACTTTCAAGTTCACCCACGTCATCGCCGAGTAGTTGAACCCGGACGCGACGACGCCGCCGTACACCACCCCCACGAGCTCGGAGTTTGTTAGCACCCAAGGGTGGTTCGTAACGCCGCTTGTAACGCCATTTCCGTATTGCTCCCACGGCGGTACCTCGAAAACCGCGCCCAGCAGCATCATGGCGCTTCCCATGACGTACGTCCACCTCGTGACGTCTCGCGGGTGCGGGTATTTATTCAATACCTTTCTCTGCGCGGTGAGGTAAAGCGCCATGCACGTGGTGTTCCCTAAGAGAAACAAAACGCCAATCAGACGTCGGTTTCGGTCGCGGTTCGAACCGAGAACCTCGTTTTCGGAAGTGTGGTGTCCACCCACCTGTGTCTCACTCTCTCCTCTCTCACGACTAATTGCCCCTACGCCGCCGCCGCGATCCGCCCTTACTCCGACTACACGACTAATTGCCCCTACCCCGTCGCTTTCATCATCCGCCCATCCAATCGCCGCGACGCGAATTTTCACAAACGACACGAGCAAAGCGCCCGCCGCGCAAAGAAAAACCCCGCCGAGTTTCCACCGGCCTTGGGAGGTGTTTAGGGATATCTTCTCACTTTTCGTGAAGCACACCGCAATTATCCAGGTGAACACCGGGATGCACAGCTGCAGGGCGGCCGCGATGACCGGGGAGACGCGGGCGAGGCCTTGCAGGAAAAAAAGCTGATTAAGAAAAACGCCCGTGAGGGATAAAAAGCACAGAGCCTTCCACGGCGGTTGTGTTTTGGACTGTTTGCTTGTATAAGGTTTGCCTATTGAAGAGCTGTCTCTTACACCACGTGCATCCCCTTGTCGCCTCGTCCAAGCCCCGAACAAAAGCTCGAACGCGAACAAAGACACGACCGCGATGCAATCTCGGTACGCCGAAAACACGAACTTATGCACCCCCTCGCCGAGCGCGACTTTGCAAATCACGTGGTACCCCGCGTAGAAAAGCTGCACCAGCGTCAACGCCACGATGTGCACAGCTTTTACCTCGCCCACGGGGTCACCACTCGCGACGTGGGGGATCGCGTGCCTGCCGTACGCCGAGGGCGACACCGCACCGCCGCCGCGCCCCATCGTGTGAATGGTTTCGCAACTCCTTTCCGAGAAAATAAACTTAAGTCTACAAATTATCTTCACCCTCTTCATTGGTCGGCGACGCGGGTGGGTGCCCCCTGTTCCGGGAACGACGGGGCATGTTCGCGGAGGCCACTGATCGGTCCCCAAAGTACGGCGCCGCGCCTGTTAAGTCGCCGTTTGTGCAGGCGGGGTCTGCGAAAGAAAGACCCAGTAGGGGGACGCCGTTCCCATTTTCCGATGGCGACCGCGTCACACCCGAGCAGGTCATAGAGCACGCGGGTTGGAGTAACCGCCGGGGGAGTTACCAATCCTTCCTATTAATCGTGACCTGCGTCACGATCGCCAGCGAGGCCGCGGAGGTTGCGCTGTTGAGCCTGATACTGCCGCACGTCAAAGGCGAGTTCGGGTTGAGTTCACAACAAACAGACCGGGTGGCCATGTCGATTTTTTTCGGACAGATGTGCGGGTAAGTATTTCCCACCCACCCATTCCACTGACTGATTGCCCATACAAGACTGACATTTATTTATTTACAATCAGGTGTTTCCTGATGGGCGCGCTGGCGGACAAGGCGGGCAGGAAGCCGTGCGGCGTCGTTGCGAACGTTTGCGTGTCAGTCGGAGGATACGCATCCGCGTTCGCACCTGGTGTGACCAGTTTAATGGGGTGCCGGTTCCTTGTTGGGTTAGGCGTGGGCGCCGCATTCGTGCCGGTGGATATGCTCGCGGAGGCGTGCCCCGACGACCAAAGAAGCCGCAAAACGCAAATCGCGAACCTTTCCTTCTCAATCGGCGTGGTACTCATCACGGTACGTGTTGGGGCTTTCCCAAATCCAGACACTGTTTACTGCCCCTCTCTGAGTACAGTAGGAAAGTACTGCCCTGTTTGCGCAATACAAGTTACGAACGTTACGAAACACTGACACTTTTCGTTCACAATCGCAGGTGATTGGTGCGTTTGTTTTGGATCCCTTCGGGTGGCGGGTCCTGACGTTCGTGACCGCGATACCACCAACGATAGCGCTTGGCATGTCACTTTACCTGGACGAATCCCCGACCTGGCTCGCGGAGAAGGGAAAACACGAACGGGCAAAGACGGTTTTGTCGAAAATCTGCCGGGAGAACTGCGGGCGCGACTTGCCGCTGGGGGTGAGGATCGTGCCGTCAAGCGAAGTCGAGGAAGGGGGTAATACAGGTGTCCATACCAGCGTCAGTAGTGATGGTGGTGATGTATTGGTCGATAGCAACGACCAAACGGGGGGGGGTATGAAGGACGGGAAGTTCCGTGACTCGACGGAAAAAACAAAAAAAACAGTTTTGGAAAAGACGCTCTTTTCGCGACAAACCCAAACCTCGGGAGGCGTTTGGTGGAACCTGCTGGGCACGAAAACGAACTTGGCGCGAACTTTGTGTTTATGGATCCTCGCGTTCGTGCAGACGTTTAACTTCTACGGGTTGATGCTGCACTCGCCTACCGTGTTTCGCAAAACGGTTTACTTCGAGCAAGCGCTGGACGCCGGCGGTACGTCTGGATTGACAAAGGTACGGCCTTGCGCTCATCTTTCCCAAATCCCGCCTCCACGTTTTATCTCTCAGCTGGTGACTGTTGTCCATACATCGCGATATACAAGACTGACCCTTTGTTTTGCCTATCGCAAGGTCGACGTCGTCTCCTCGATTCGTTTTGACTACCCGGCGATTCTGGTGGTGAACGCCGGGGACGTGGTTGGTAACTTAACCGCGCTTTACATGCTGAGGCGAAACGTGAATCCGCGACACGTCGCGTTCGGGTGCGCGTTACTTTCCATACCGCCGCTGTTCGCGCCGTTGTTTCCGGCGCTGAAAACGAGCCGCTGGGGCCTCGTGTTGACCATGTTACTCGGCCGCATCCCCGCCGCCCCGATCGGCGCGATGAGCTGGATTCTCAACGCCGTGGCGTACCCCACGCTGTTCCGCGCGACGGGGCACGGGTACGCCAACGCGGTGGCGCGGTTTGGGGCGGTCGCCGCCAGCTCCATGTACTCCGCGAAAAACGCAGTCTCGATACCCATACACGCCGTCGCGTTACTCCTCGCGGCGCCCGCCGCGCTGTTCGCGCCGAAAGGAAGCCTGGAAACCCAAGGAGGCGCGAGCTTGAAGAAACTGTTTGGAAGGACGAGGAAGTAGGTTAGGTGAGTTACAGACTGATAGACGGTGCCGCGTACTACGTGGTGCCGCGAATACCTCGGTGGGTTGTATTATTATTAGTTTGTGTTGTTGGGTGGTACGGCGGCTGTGTTAGGTTGGCGCCTGTGTTGTTACGTGAATGGGGCGCTTTGCTTTGGTACAAACGCGTGCTAGATGGTTACAAGCGCTCCCCACGACTCCTAATCTATTCTTTCTTTTTCTCGGCCAAGCACACGGCGCATCGTCGCCGTCGCGCCACCGAACTCCGTCCCCAGATTATCAAGTTCACTCGCCGTCCGCTTTCCGTCGCGCTCGCGGCGTGGCACTGTTTTCGTGAACGAAAAGCGGTTAACGTCTCGTGTTGGGCGCGTGTTGGACGACGGCCTGGTCAACGGTCACCGGCCGTCGGGCCTCCACGGTCACAGGCGCGTCGCCGGTAAAACAGGGAGTCTATGATTTGGTAAAGCCTCACGGCCGTACCTGGGATCCCCGGTGCAACACCCCCACGGTTGGTTTGTGGAACACCGGGTTTAAACTTGTGCGCGCGTTAGTTGCGGTGTCAGTCGAGAGCCCGCCGAACAACAAGTCGCCGCCCTCGAACGCGCCGCCCAAGTTTACGTTCAAAGTTATTTCCGAGTCGTCCCGGTGGTACGCCAAATCCACGTCTTTCGGGCCGCACGACGTGCCTGGTTCGTACCGTACGAGAAACGAACGGTGGTGGGCAAGAGAGGAGGCGCCCGGGGCGTTTTTGTAGTTCCTTCTTTTTGACTCACAGCCGATTTCCGAGTCATCATCACACACCTCGTAAGGATCCAAGTCACCGTACAGCGCCTTCGAGACGGGCGCGACGTGTTTCGCAAGCAACACGTCCAAAAAGGTTTCATAGAAACCCAAGTCGAACAGCAACAACCCGTTATCGTTCATGGTGTTGGGTCTTCCGATTGGCATGCCGCTTCGCTCGAAGTGTTTGCCCTCTTCCAAAAGCTTTTCGCAGAAATCGGAGGCGAACACGGGGAAGGAAAACACGCCGGCGGGGCGTTCGCGAATCAGGCCTGGGCACTTTTGCAACACAAACTCTTTCGGCGAAGAGCTTTTTTCTTTTTTCCCTCGATGCAATCGGTCTGTATTGTCCATCGGCGTCTTCGTCGTCGTCGTCTCCCGTTGCATCTGCAGCGCTTCAACACACACCTTGGTGAGCTCGCGAAACCGCGCGTCCAGGTGCTCTTCGGTTAGTGTGTAGATGTCGGCGTGTCTCGGTGTGTAGTTCTTCTTAATAAACGCCTTCCGCGCGAGCGCGTCCGCGTGGTGGTTTCGGCGACGACACAGCTCTGTGATTGTGAAGGAAAAGTGTCAGTCTTTTGGGCCATGTGGCCTGAGCAAACAGTCGCCCGTAATCGGGCCTCCACAGTGTGTCTGGATTTGGGAAAGGCCCGACACGTACCTCTTTCCAACTCGGCATGGATGTCTTGCTTTTCCGTCTCCGAGAACGGCAACAGCAGGTCGTGATACTTCGTCTGGAACCCGTCCCGTGTGCCGTCAAACTCCACGTGCCGCCCCAACCTCTTGACGAAGAAGTTCTGTGTGAACCGACACGGGCACTGTAACGTTTGGTCCGCTTCCATCCAGATGTAATCTTCGACTTCGTTGGAATTGGAATCTTCATCAATCGGACGTGCCGAAGATGTGGAAAACGAAACACCGAAAGCCGACGACACCGCGCGTCGCCCTACATCCGCGCCGCGGCGCATGACGCGCGTCACAGGAAGCACCAGGGACGCGCCCATTACCTCGTGGGGGTCATGCAGGGGCACGAGCGTCGTGGGTCTGGAACGAGTGAGTGATGAGTCACTGGAAGCAAACAACGAGAAATATAAATCAAACCACGACTTCTTTTCTGGGGCAAAGAGTGAAATTCAGGAAAGGGCCACCCGTTCGATCGACCCTCGGCAGTGTCTCCCGCGCTTGGCACGGTCCTTGGCTCGGGGGTGTTCGCGTTATTTGCGCACGGTGACGCACGCACCTTGACAGACCAATTATTCACACGACATGGAGAAGCACCACAAGCTCCGCCGCCCCGCGGGGTCTTCCATTCACGGGTGCAACATCTGCGGGATCGAGGGGCACCAGGCGGCGCACTGTCCGAACGGCAATCAGATAGACTGGGGGGAACGGTTCGGACCGGAGTGGACGAGTGATCTTGACACCATGCGGCGTGTGGAACCTGACTACGACGCGCTTGCGGTGAAAGCGAAGGTATACGCGGAAACGCGGTTGACGAACGGAAACGGAGACGGGACGAAAAAAGAGGGTGCTGATGCGCCCGGCGCGCCGCCGCCGCCATCGGCGTGGCGCGTGTACTACGACCAGATGGGACGGCCGTACTACCACAACGCGGGGACGGGTCAGACGCAGTGGACGCCACCCTGAGTGATGCTTGACGACCGAGTTTCAGGTCACTCGTTACGGCAGGGTAAATAATCGGTAGAAAGACACGCAGAGCGAGATTGGTTTTGAGAGTTGGAGGCCATCCCCATCGGGAATTGAGACTATCGAAAGTACACCGTTTGGTTATTAAAAAAAGAGTAGTATTGCGCATCGTCAACAGATATCTTTAAGAAACGCGTGGTGAGGTTCGTTGAAGTGCTCGCCGAGCTCGTCCTTTTGGGTGAAACAGGGAAGGGAACGGAACCGTCAGTCGGGTGAGTCGAGAGTGGAGAGAAGGGAAAAGTAATGCTTCTGAAAAAAGAAAAAGAAACCTTCCAAAATCCCCAACTCATTTTTCTTCGCTTGGATCGCGGCCGTTACGGCTTTTGTAACTGTCACTCAGCGCCGTTTGTTGGGCGTCGGTGGAAAGAAGACCAGTACTACTGATGTGGTGTTCGTCATCTCCAAGCGAATCTTTTCCGGGTGGGTAGGTTCGGGAAAGGTTTACGGGACGCGACGTCCCGGGAAAACAAAAAAACGAAGTGACTCTTTCGAGTGCGAAAAACAATCGACCGCGCGAATGGTCCGCGGTTTGGAACCACCAACACGACACGACGGACCAAGGAGGATTCGAACCGTCGACCACCGTATCTCGCGTACCTTGGTTAGCCACTTGAAGTCATCGAACCGCCCTTGACCTATGTCAAGGTCTCCCTCCAGCCACTGCGCTCGTAGGTAAAAGTGCGTCCCTTCGCCTCCGGTTTTCGTGGCTGACGCGGCAAAATGTCCCATCGGCGCGTTGCCGACTAGATACGTGGTCACAGCAACGCCGATGGCGTCGTCCATCGCGTTTTTCGCGAGCTGGCGCATCGTAGTGGTGTTTCCATCATTTTCATCAGCCACACCGGTCGGGAACCCCCAGGTTTTCGTTTCTCTATCCCGCACCACCAGGAACAAAAACTGGTCCAGTTTTCGTTTCATCGTTTTTTGATCTCCATTTCGATCCGCCTCTGTTTCCCGGCTAGCCGCCGCGAACCGGAGCTCGTCCGAACTCACAATCTCCTCGAACTCGCCTTTCGGATCGACCAGGTCCTCCGGTAGTTGCTGCAGGAACTGTTTGCGGCGTTCCATTGACCAAGACTGGTACTCCAGCTCCCAATCTTCGGGAAGCGGCATCACCACCGGCAACCGCTCTACGATCATGTTCGCGATGAGCGGTCGGGTGGCTTCCACTACGTCCCGGGGGCGCGTTCCTCGCGCGTCCGCGTAGTGTCGTATGCTTTGTGCGCGTCCGTTTGATGCATATGTATTAGTGTTCACAGAGACAAGGCCGACGCTGCCCCGTGCCCCGCCCCCCGAGGAGACCAACCCAACGCAGTCCCCGACCGAAGAACCCGATGGGCCAGCAGACGCCAAACAGCGTTGCGCCGCGGCTCTCGGCGCCGCCGCCGCGGCGCGTCGCGCGCGCGCGACAGCCGCGCGGAGCATCGCGAGCTCGACGCGAGGCACGCGCACGCGTCCGTGCGTCGATGCGGCGCGGTGAGGTATGCGCGCGCCGACGCAGACGGTGCAGATGAAAACCCTGAAGTAGAAGAGCAGGCGCGTCGAGGTTTATATTTCGAAGAGAAGAGGTGCTCCAAAAGAACAACGTCTCCCTGCTTGCCCTCTCCTCACACCCTCCCTCGCACCCGAGGGAGGCGACGTGTCGTGGGCGGTGCGCACGAGACGCGCGGAGACGGACGGCGGCGGTGCCGTGTTGTGTGGGTTTAGGGATTAGGGTTTAGTTGCTCGGGTCGCACGTACCGGTTTGACCCTCCGCCCGCTTCGCGATGGCGCACGTTGGGAAGTTCAACGCACAGAGTTACCCCGAAGATGCGTCGCAGCGCGCGCCACAACACCCCCCCCACGGCCCAAACAAACCAAAACCCTCCCCGAAATGGCTCGACGCGTGGTCCGACCAGGTCGCGACGCTTGACACCACCTCCCACCTCATGGCGAGTTCTGATTTGGCAGGGGATGGGGAGTGGCGGTTGGTCATCGCGAGCGCGAGCGATAAAAAGTTGAAAGTGTGGAGGTACGTGTGTTGGGCTTTTCCCAAATCCAGCCTCCCTGTTTGCCCATACTCGTACCAGAAGGGACGGTTATTACCTCTGCCCTGACTGTTTGTCCATACATCGCGATACACAAGGCTGACACTTTTCGTGTAACAATCACAGCGCGGATCGGTTAGTCGGGACGCATTCGATTCCCGACCACCCCATCTCTTTGTGCGCTTTTTACGCCCTGCCCACGGATGGCGGGAAACGGAAACCGCGAGTCGCCGTCGCGGCGGGGGACTGCGTGTTCATATACGCCGCGGGGGCGGGAGACGCGGTACGGCCTTGCGCGTTTCCCAAATCCTGACACGCGGTTTACCGGCCCTGTCTGACTGTTTACGTGAACTACGGCCGTAACATTTACCAGTACTGGCAACTCTTACAAATACATCACAAGTAGACTGTTCGGCCCGATTACTCTGACTGTTTGCTCAAACACATTACGAAGTACACCCAACTCAAGCCTCCAAGACTGACCCTTTCCGTTCCCAACCGCAGCCGGCGCTGCGCCCGTTTTACAAATTCACGAACCCGCCCCTAGGTCTTGATTTGCGGGAAGCCGAGGTGTGGCGCTCGCTCTCTGTGAACGCGCTGACCTCAGAGCAGGCGTTCCACACGTTAACCGACCTGAAAGACACCGCGGGCGCGTTGCTTTCGGAACGCGCTTGCTCCTTTACGGAAATCGACGACGCCAAGCTGCGGGAACGGTTCGTACGGGCGCACGCCACTTCCGAACCGCCGACGCGTGTAACGAGCGTCACCGCGCTCGGTTCGATAAAGCAAACCAGCGACGATGCAGACGCCGTGTCCGTGCTTTTCTTCGCCACCGAGACTGGGGAGTTGCACGTCCTATCCCCCGACGCCAAGCAAATCGGAAAAACGTACCGCCTGCCGTCGCCCGCCGCGTTCGTCACGGCGATGGGACGGACAAACTCGGAGTATAAGATTTTGTGCGCCTGTCGCGACGGGCGCGTGTATTTAATCGAAAACGGTTTCCTTCTCACCGAGACCGTGTTCGAGCTGGAAACCCAGGTGTGCGGTTTGTGCGTGGTGGGTAACGACGTGGTGGTGGGGTGCGCGGATCACACGGCGCACGCGTTCGCGATCGCGGGTACGTGTTGGGGCTTTCCCAAATCCAAACACTGCTTTATCTCTCAGCTGGTGACTGTTGTCCATACATCGCGATATACAATACTGACACTTTCTTTTTACTCGACGCAGATCACCATACCGGCGAAGGGTCTGGAAAAAAGGTTCTGGTGAAAGGCCAAAAGAGTTACGGGATTTACTTCCCCGCGCCGATTAAAACGTTGTGTGTGTTGGACGTAAACCGGCAGAAACGGTTCGAGCGACTGCTAGTCGGCCTGGGGAACGGCGAGGTACGGGTGTACCACGAAAACGTGTGCGTGCTAACCCTTGCCACCGGCCAAAACGACCCCCCGACCGGTCTGTTGTTCGCGCGCCTCGGGCGGGAAGAAAACGCCCTCGCGATTGTGACTAAAAACGGTTCTGTAACGGTTAAAATCATGCCCAGAAGGGCGGACTTGAGTGCAGGCAGTGCAGGCAACGGTAACAACGACGCATCAAACGGTCCGGAAGACCACTCGATTCCCCTCGCCGTGCCTAAAAAAACAAAAGTGTACGTCGAAAACGCGGCACGCGAGCGGCTGGTGGGGAAAGAAATGCACCAAACGTTTCAGAAGGATCTGCAGCGGTACGTGTTGCGCGTTTCCCAAATCATAGACGACTGTTTGATGCCCTGTATGGAGTGCAGTCACGCAAGTCTTACCACTACAATAAGTGCACCAGAAAACAAGACTGTTTGCGCACTGTACGAAAATCGCCCAACACGAGACTCGATACTGACACTTTCCTGGCAAAACTCCCCAGGCTGCGCCTCAACACGGCGCGCGCGCGGGTCGCGGCGCTTCGGGATGGCGGCGTCGGCGGGGGGGGAGGCGGTGGCGTGGGTAACCATTCCGCTGGGGTTTCCGTGAAACTCGACGTTAGCGTACAGGGCCTTGGCCCGGTGTTCAAAATCGTGCTAACCGCGGTCAACGTAGGCACCAAGCCGTTGTTCGACGCGTGCGCCATGTTCGGTGCGGGGCTTTCCCACCCAACACGTTCCGCCTCCCTGACTGATTGCCCATACCCGTACCAGAAGGGACTGTTACCTCTGACTGTTTGTCCATACATCGCGATATACAAGACTGACGTTTATTTTTCCCAATCATCTCAGCGGCGAGCCCGGTGACTTCGTACGCGCTGGAGAAAAGCCAATGCTCGTTTCCCGCGCTGCTTCCAGGCGTGCGGTGTTGTTGCGAAATCGCGGTGGAGGCGGTGGTGGCTGACGACGCCGGCGCCGGCGCCGGTACCGTGTCCGTGTATGTGTGCGAAACGCGTCGGCAAAGCGCGGTGCCAATCGTATCCGCGGTCGTGCGCATGCCAGTCGCGGAGTTCTTCGAGTAGATCGTGCGCGAAGCGACAGTACCTCACGGACCACTCCCGACCGTCGGTCCGTCCGAGGAGCCTCGCGGTTCCAACGCGCCGCGCTGGTTGTAAAAGTATTTTTCCCGAGAACGCGGATTTTAGATTTCAGAGACTCTTCATTACACCTCGTGCCGTAAAACCTCTCAGACTACACCCCCAAACGTTGCGTTCGTGTGGTACACCAATTACCCACACACACACCAAAAAACCCGCGCTTACTGGTAAAGACCACCCTTGCCCTTCTTGTCGCCGCCGATTTCAAAGGTCTTGCATCGTTTCAGCGGGTGCATGCACACCGCTTTGCACGTGTTGCACTGCAAACGAAGCACGATTTTCTTCGTCGTCTTTGCCTTTTTGTGGAACACAGGTTTGGTCTGTCCGCCGAAACCAGCTTGCTTGCGGTCGTAACGGCGTTTGCCTGTTTGGAGAGAGGGGAGAGAGGGGAAAGGTCAGCGCCGGGGGTTGTTTCTTTTGAGACGACGTAAGCGCGCGCTGCGCGCGCAAAGAATGCATAAAACGTCTCTGAAAACCAAAAACACAGACTGTTTTTCCCGTCAACCCTAAACGTCCGGTGCCGTCGCGCGTGCGTTCGGAGGCAGTCCGCGACACCGCATGACAAACCGCGACCGCACGATCGGTCACTCCGCGTGCTTCGCTAGCCACCGCACTATGGTCTACTCGGTTTCGAAGGCTAGGGGTATCACCGCGTGTCGTCTCCGACCGGGTCGTGCATCACAAAAAACTCGGGACCCCAGACGCGATAAAAAAAGCATTCGGAACCCGCACGTACCCTGCGCGTAAAGCGAGGCCTTGCCCGTCTTGTACTGCGTCACCTTGTGAGGCGAGTGCTTCTTGCACTTCTTGCAGAAATTCTTCTTCGCTTTGGGGACGTTCACCTGGGGTCGGGGGGGGGGGTATTTAGAGGTTAGCGGAGGGTCGGGGACGACAGAAAAACGCAAAGCCCTAGGGGTGAGGGAACGCGGATGGCACGTTCCCGCAGGCGCGCGGGTTCCGGCCCGTGAGTGACGCGCCGACCACGAATTACGGGCGCGAGCCTTTGGATCCTTTATCCCAAGCCACGAGACGTACCATCTTGCTCGGTCTAACCAAACGCCGCGACTACTGCGCGCGTGTAAGAGGGTGAGCGCCACGCGGAGGTCCGCGTGAAGTGCATCGAGACGAGTTTTTCGCAAAAACCAGGAAACGAAGCGAGTTGACAGGGTAGCGGATTCACGGAAATGGGCCTGGAAATCGAGCGCACAGCGAGAAAGTTGAAAGACGAGATTGCAGTCTTGGCTTTTTCTCCGTAACACCCTGCCCAAACATCGCGCCGCGCGTCTTCTTCGCCACTTGTCCGGACGCCCTCACCGGTGCTGTTCCGTGGAACCGTCGTTTCTTGACTCGTGCCTGTTTCGTTGTTGATACGCGCGGTCCGTGGTACGTGTGCGTTGCCGCACTGATTGCCCACATGGCGCCCGCCATGACCAGCAAAGAGACGGACGCGGCGAACGTGGATTCCAACGGCGCGGCCACGGAGCTTTGGCGGAACACGCGGGTGCTCGGGATCATCCTGGTGTACTGCGCGATTGGGTCCCAACTGAGCGTGGTGAACAAAGTGGTGGTGACGTTTATTCCCCTGCCCAACGCTATTCTGCTCGCGCAGTTCACCGCAACCACGGTGATGCTTCTCGCCGCGCACTACACGAAATCGATCGAGGTTGAGCCGGTACGTGTTGCGCGTTTCCCAACTCCAAAAACACGTCAGTTTGCCGATTGTCCCGAGTAATTACTCTATCACGGGGCCCGAAAGACTGACCCTTTTTTTTTTTTTACAAAAACAGTTAACGTGGCAGATCGCGCGCATCTTCTCCCCGCTAGTCCTAACCTTCTTCGCGCTTTTGTACGCGGGCATGGAGGTGATGAAATACGCGCCTCTCGAAACCTTCATCACGGTGAAGAGCATGACCCCAGTTTTGTTCTCTACTTGCGAGTATTTGTTCCTGGGACGGGCGCTTCCGAACCTCAAATCGACAGCGGCGCTTGTCGGAATAGTCGCCGGCGCCGCGACGTACGTAAAGGTGGACGCGTACGCGAGCTATCACGCGTACATGTTCTGTTTGCTGTTTTTAGTAGCTGCAGTGTCAGAGGGCCTCGTCGCGAAAACCACCATCGAAAAGGTGAAGCTAAACAACTGGAGCCGGTCGTACAACATCAACGTCTTATCGATACCGCTCGCCGCGGCGCAGATGTTGGTTAGTAAGGAACACTTACATTTCTGGAGGTCAGACAACGAGTGGAGCACGAAAACGATAACGCTGTTAGTGGCGTCCTGTATCATGGGCCTCGGGATGTCCGTGGCGACGATGTGGATCAGGGAGGCGATCAGCGCGACGTCCGTGTCCGTGGTTGCGACGTGCAACAAGTTCATAAGCGAATTAGTAAACTGGGTGATTTGGAACAAACACACCACGAGCGACGGTTTAGGCGCGGTGCTGGTGATCATGGTGTGCGGGGTTTTCTACGAACAAGCCCCGCTGCGGGTGCGAGGCCAGGGGTACGTTCGGGCAGAAATCTGCCCGTGTTTGCCCAGGACATGGTTCGGGGCGAGCAAGGCCAAGGAAGGCGCGGGGCCGTACGGCGCGGTGTGAGTGGCAGTGATTGGGGAAAGAGTTTGGGATTGATATCTAATTTACGCAAACCAAGTGTCGAAAGAGAGAGAAAAGACGGCCGTGACTGTTGTGATTGATGGTGCCTCGCGATCCAAAAACACGTTTCCGTTCGGTTCTTTGCAGGACGTGCCTCTTTTTCTTTGCAGGACGTCTCTGCGTTTTCTGTCTCGCTCGTCTCTCAACGTTTTCGTCTTTTCGTCGTTCACAGCCTCGCTCGCGTCGCGACAACCTCGCTTCACGCGATGGGTATTCTCCGCGCTTTCGGCGCCGCGGTCGGAAGTACCGCGAGCTTCTTCACGTCGATGGTTAACGTGCCGTCCGCGAACGAAGAGGTCATGGTTTCGAAATCCGCGTTCTCGGGCATGCGAAGCCTGGCACGATAAAAAAGAAAGTTTCAGTCTTCAGTCTCTCGTAATGTGTATGAGGGATTGGAAAGGGTATAGTAGTGTGACTTCGTAACTGTTACCAGTACTGGTAACAGTTAACAGTAGTAAACAGTCAAAGAGGGGCTGTAATCAGGGAGGCGGAACGTGGTGATTGGGAAAGGCCCTCACCTGCGCTCTTGAAACGAAACGAACGAACGACGCTCGCGACGGTGCCACTTTTTGTCGGGCGACTCTTCTTCTTTGTCTTCGCCCTCCGTCGTTGTCACGCCGATGCGGATGACGCCCTCGTCTTCCTCAAGGGTTATGTCACCTTTCGCGACGCAAGGGAGGTCGGCTTTGAGCTGGTACGCGTCGGTGGTTTCCTTTTTTGGTCGGAGACAGGAGACGACGGGAAAATTTAAAAGAAAAAGTCAGTGCGGTCGGAAAAATTTCAGCTCAACTCGAGTTCCGAGAAAACGAAACCGAGAGACTTTTCGAAAGAAAGAAACAACGACACATCTTGGAAGGTTTTGGAAGGCGCTTGCCACCGCCTCGTACGCACCGTGACGTCCACGGGGATGATCCTCAGCTTCGGTTGCGGGATCTCCGAGCCGAGCATCATGCCGCCGTGGGGGTTGAGGAACTGGGAGAGGAACTGTGGCGAGCGTGGAAGGAGTGAAAGAGCAGGCGGTCAGGGAAAGGAGGCGTCTTGGGCACGTCCGAGACGCGGTCACGGAGACGCGGCCTCGTTGGAGTTTCGAAGCAGGCGCGAAACGGGACGGGAGACACGTACGTCGTCCGCGTCGCGCCCGAAGTGGTCGCGGAAGTGGGAATCCGCGGAGGTGAAGGGGAGGAGGGCCATGATGAAAGTTGAGGCGGTGGTGGTGTGCTGGTGAGTTTTCCGGTGCGGGAAGTTGTGGCGACTGGCGGTACGTCCCATGAAAGAAGTGCACTGGAACTTCTGGGAAGGGACGAAGTTAACGACGCCTTTGTTTGTTTCTCTCACCTCCGCACTCTCCACCGCTCTCGTCACCTGCGCAACACGCCCGACTCCGTTAAGGAACACGTCAAGGCACACGTCTCCGACTGCGGCTATCGGCGCTGCAGTCGGAGTCGTGGTCGTAGTCGTGGTGGCACCTGCTCTGATACCGGTCGCGGTGTCCACCTGGGGGACCGTTCACGACAACGACAACGAAACACGACGTCTTGTTCTGCTCTCCCCAAAGCACGTTTTTCTCGGTTTCGAAGAAATCCTGCGTGGACGTTTTCGCTGCGTCTCCGGATCCAACCGCCAGACCTCGTCGCGCCTCCGCGCGCGCGGAGTGGCGAGATCCACCGAGTTTCACGTGAGACGCGCACGGGGGACGCGCGCAGACGACGCGGACGGCGTGTCCGTGGAACCCGGCACGCATGTCTCCGACTGTTTACTCATACAACTCTGGAGGCCTGGAGTAGTCGCGGGTGCCCGGAAGCTCATCGATCTTCCCGCACGCACTGGGTTGGGTTTTATTCGCTTTTCACGTGATGTCTTTCGAGGACCTCCCAGGGCACGTCGCATGCATGATTCTTTGCCGTTTGAACGCGCGTGACCTGTGCGCGATCCGAGGGACGTGTCGTGCTTTTGATGAAGCGCTCGTGGAGAGCGCCGCATGTGAAGCGTTACGCGCGCGCGCGCCGTGGCTCGCGGCCGACATCCACGAAAACGAAAAATGGCGTGACCTGCTTCGGTTCGCTGAGCTCGCCGCCCAAACGCGGTTGCCCAAACTCTCCGCGAACGAAGACGTGACCGTGGTGCTGGACAGGCTTGGTTCGGTGCACGTATGGGGACCGGTGGTTGATTCGCAGGGGGGGGAAACAGCCAGCGATTGCGATGAGGTGAGTGACAATGACACGTCATGGACAGGCGATGGAGATGGCGGCGGAAACGACGACGCGGCGCGAATGGCACGTACAAATAACGAAAACGTTCGTGCCACCAGAACCGCAAAAAACACCTCCACGCGATGTCTCGCCGCGGCGGGCGGATACGCGGCTTCATTGGGGGCGGGGGTCGCGGGCGGTGGAATACAGGTGATTCGCAACGTAGCAGGGATGGACTTGACAAAAGTCAGCGGGTCGCGCACCGGAAAAAAACGCCCCCCCGCGTCGCCGGTACCGCGGCAGTCTGCAACTTTTGCAGAACCGTCGCCCGGCGAAGCGGGGTCCTCCACGGGCGTACGCTCTTTTGCGTCCGCGTCGCCGACTTGTTCCAGCCGCCGCCGGTCCGAATTCGGGGCGTCGCCAAAAACCGGACCAACTAATTGCCCATACAAAGATCACCCCGAGCACGCCGCGTTCAAAGACCTTCTGTTTCCGTTGCGGTCTTACGAGCTCTCTCGCAACAATAACATCTTCGGCGGCCACCGAGTCGTGTCATTAGCCGTGGGTAAGATGCACGCTTTGTGCGCCACGGCAATCGGCACTGTCTTCGCGTGGGGAGGCGACGCCGCGGGGCAGCTGGGCGGAGGCGGGTCCTCAACGCACACCGCGCTGGAGCGGCTCGCAATCGGCGGGTCCTTTCTCGGGTCCGTCTCGAGTAACTCACCCACAAGTAATAAGCAACAATCACGGTCATTCAGCGGATACGACTCGCCGGTCACGCGGTACGGGTCGCCGCGGACCTCCACGCGGCGCAGGCAGAAAAGCAGAGACGACGCGGGCGGTGGCGGGTCGCCGCGCGGTTTCGACGTCCCCGGGTGTTTCTTTCCGTCAGGCAGTGGCGATGAGTTGTTTGGTACTGGTTCTAGTGGGAATCGAACCGGCGGGTCCTCCTTGAATGGTAAGCCGTCGCACAACCACCACCACCACGCAGCACAAGAAAGGTCAAAACCGCGTGTGGTGCGTACCCTCGGTGGCAAAACAATGGTGCAGGTCAGCGTGGCGCGGCACAGCAGCGGCGCGCTTTCGGACCGCGGCGAGGTTTTCACCTGGGGCAGTAACCGCTTCGGGGTTTTGGGTTTGGGGGACGACATTGATAGGGACGAACCTACTAAGGTCGAGCTCGGGGGGGGGGACGGGTCGGATGGGGAAAGCAGCGATAACAGCGGAAGCGATCCGTCGGGAAGCGAAGACCGCTTGCGTGGTCCACCGCGGGTGAAGAAAAAACAGGAAGCCTTGCCGGGCGGCGGGTTCAAGTTCCCGGGCGCGATGAGCGACAGCGACGACGAGGAGGAGGACGAAGTCAACGTTGATGAGGACAACATCGTGTCACGGAATGACGATAAGGTGTCACTAAACACACATAGCACGAGCAAAGGCAAAGGAACCGAAACCCGAACTCGAAAAACGAGAGTCGTCGCTCGCTTCGCCTTTGGCCAGCGGCACGCCGCCGCGGTTACCACAAACGGCGACTTGTTTTGCTGGGGCGATAACCGCGCGTGGCAGGTACGTATTTCCCAATCACCACATTCCGCCTCTGCGATTGCCCATACGACACTGACACTTTCCTTTTCATCTCTCAAGTGCGGGCGTCACTCGTCGCGAGAGCCTGATTACGTGACGTGGCCAAAAGCGGTTACCTTACCCTTGGGGAGCTCGGAAGACGAGGACACAGACGAGTCATCCGAAGAATCGGAAACCAGTGACTCGTTTTTCCACGGGCGCACGGGGGGCGCCGGCGGTGGTACAGATACAGACGCTACGTTCACTCTGGCGAAAAAGAAACACCACAAAACTGTAAAGAAGAAAACCAAAGCCTTCGTGGTGGACGCCGCGGCAGGCACGACGCACACGGTGTGTGTTGACAAAACAGGCCGGGTGTGGAGCTTCGGCACGGGCCATGGCCTGGCGCCCGGTGACCCGATGGACGGGTACGACGAGACGATGTACGACGCGCGGGACGGTCACGGGAGGCGGCCGCCAGAGCGCGCGCGGGGCGTCCCCCGAGCGACGAGCGTCGCCGCCGGCGCAAGACACACCGCGATATTCGCGGTGCGTGCACGCACCGATCAAAGGACCGTTGATAGGAGGACCTCGGTCACGATGGACGTATACACGTGGGGCGCCAACGATGTGGGGCAACTCGGGCCGAAGAACGACTTGTCCGCGAACGAAGCGTCGGACCCGACGCCCAAGCCGCTCCCCGCGAAAGTAGCGTCATTTCAGGTCGGCGATTTCGTGGGTTAGTTTAGAACCGAAAGAGCACGTTCGACGGTAAAGGAAAGGGGTTCGTTTGGTTTTGGAAAAACAAAAACACACCACTTGCTAGTCTAGCTACTTTTTACCGTTCAAGGTACCACTCTATTCCTCTTTGTACCACTCCATCCAATGCTCCAGCGCTTGTTTGGTAATTTTTTGCACTTCGGGGTTGAGAACTAACGGCGACGGTTCCAGGCGGGCGCCGCGGGGGCCGAAAAAATACGTGCAGTTTTGTTTTTCTTTCCTTGTATCGCCGAAACCTTCCTTCGGCTCTTTCGATTCTTTCGGAGAGATCACCGTCTCTTCTCGAAAGCACGCGCCGCACACCGCACGCGCGGCTTGTGTCGGGGTGGCGAGCAAACCAACCGCGCTGAGATTGTAAAAAGAAATGTCAGTCCTGTATATCGCGTGTATTGGACGGTGTATGGACAGCAGTCACCATAATCGGTCTGAACAGTCACAGGGAATAATCCCTTCTGGTACGAGTATGGGCAATCAGTCGGCGGAGTGTGGAAATGGGAAAGGCCCTTACCTGGCGACAAAAACGTACGACACGCGAAGAGTAAACGGCCAGCCACGGTTGATTTTCGTATCCACCAAACCCGGGTCCGCCACCGCGCATGTGACGTGTTCGTGTTCTTCTTCGGTTTCTTTCCGTGACTCCGAACGGGACGAGTTGTGACTCAAGGATTCATCGCCAATTGAAACCGATTCGTACCGCGTAGAGAACACGTACGCAAACGAGGTCACCGCGAGTTTGGAAAACGCGTATACCTCCGCGGGCGTGAGTCGCGCTGCTTTGTTTTTGTCACTGATGTCTTTGTTACCTTTGTCGCGAAGGTCTTTTCCACCTTTTCCACAGTCGGTCAGCAACGATTCCCATACGCGCATCACCTGAGAAACCGTCACCCCTCGGTGCGTGAAGGACCCGACGAACACTAAGCGAAGGGGAGGAGCGTATTTTTTATTATTTTTGTTTTTTTGGCCTCGCCGGCGTTCCACCAGCAACTCCGTCAACAGAAAAGGCGCCGCCGCGTTGACGCCAATGACGTCTGCGAATTTTTCACAAGAAACCCCGAACACCCCCGCGCAGTGCACCACGCACCGTACCTCGAGATCTCCCAGCCCGGCCACGAGCTTAACGACCTCCTTTCCTTTCCGTAAATCGGCGCCTCGCGGGATGAGCTCGCTTCTTTTGCTTTTTGCCTTTTTTGTCTTTTCCCGAATCAGATCGCACGTCTGTTCCGCCTCTTCAACAGTCCCGCACACCACCACCACGGAGAGTCCCATCTCCGTGAGCCTCGCCGCGGTCGCGTACCCGATGCCGCTGCCCGCGCCCGTGACGATCACGACGGGTGGTGGTGTGTCTTTGTCACTTTGCCAGCTCTTCGGAAGCGAGTCGCGTTTGGAAAAAAAAGCTTCCGCGTCACCGGGATGGGAAAAGCGCCACCACGTCGCGCGGCACGTGCTGTCTAGTAACAGTAAGAACCAGTGCACCAGGGTTACCAGGTTCGCGGGCGCCCACATCGAGGACACCATTACTTTACCCCAAGTGGCGACCCCGACGGCGCGCGGCGTCGAGATGAAGATTGCGTTCTAAAAGTTGCAGATTCAACACGTTACGTTTTTGCTTTTCAAAGCGATACACAATTTTGGCCGTAAGTTAACTTAAGCGGGGTACATAGACTACGTATTACCGCGCTAATCCCTCGCCTTCCCTTCCTTCCCGGTATCATCCAGCCCCGCCATAATAGCCCCCACCACTAACCCCGCCCCCCCCACGTACCCATACGTGCCTAAGCTCTCGCCCAATAAGACCGCGCCGAGCACTGCGGCGAAAAGGGGTTCACCCGCGAGCAAAACCTGCGACTCGCTGGCTTCCACTGACTCCTGTCCCTTCGCCTGGCAAATATCCGCGAAGTACCCCGGCACGATCGCGGTGAAGATCAGAACGCACCACGCCAGGGGGTTCTGCCACCCCGCCCAAGGCGCGGCCGCGGTGACCGGGTTCTGCAGGTACACACACAAATCACAAGCCGCCCAGCCCAGGTAAAGCACGGACAGGATAACCGTCTTCCACGCTTGCGTTAGGTTTCCCGGTAACCCTTGCTTCGCGAAGTTGCCTATTCTGAAGATGTACAGTGAGTACGCAGCCGCGCCGATCAGCGCGATGAAGTCGCCGATGTTCAACCCAACAGAGCTCGCCGCGCCCGCGATGTCGCCGCCGCCGTCGAAACCCAGCAGCACCACGCCGGCGATCGCGAGCGCGCACCCCGCCCACGTGATCCGGCCGACTTTGTCGCCGCTCACGCTGACTAACACCGGGGTAAACGCGATGCTGGCTTGCGTTAAAAAACTAACCCTCGTCGCGTCCGTGAACAGCAACGCAACGTTACAAGCGCCTTGCGCGACGAGGTTCCACAACGCCAGCTCCGCGGCGGCGGCCCAGAATTTCTTCGCAGACGTCGCCGACGTGGTTTTTTCAAGCGCCGCGCCCGGATTGGCGGCTTGAGTTTGCGTTTGTAGTTTGCTTTCCTTCAGAATCATGGGAATGAAGCAGAACGCGGCGAACACCCCTCGCACCGCGCCGATCACCCCGGGCGTGGGCGGGCCGGGCATCCCGTAAACGTACTTGAACGCCACGCTCAGCGTGCCGTACGCCGCGGCGACGAAGATGAGTAGCCCTGATTGTGAACGCCGAGTTGGTCAGTCGGTCGTGATGTGTACGAACTTGTGCTCCGCAAACAGTGCGTTTGTGATGTATTTGGCACAGAGCCGCGAGTACGCCAGTAAGAGTTACCAGTAGTGCACTTCCTTTGGATGAGTGGACGTCAAGGTGCGGGGCTGTGATCGGGGAGGCGGAACGCGGCGCTTGGGAAAGGCCGCACCTCTTCCGTACCACACCGACCTTTGTTGTGATGGCTCGGTGTTGGCATCCACCCGGGACGTGGAGTCTACGTTGTTTTCCTTGGGAAGCCCGCCGTCCATCGCGCTGGTGGTGACACTCAAAACGCGACCGCGGTGCGTGTTTCTCTGTTGGCCTCGCAGACGCGCGAACATCGGTCCGTGCGACGCCCCGGAAACAGCGCAGCCCGCGGTGGGGAGCCGGCACACCGCGGCTCGCGCGACGACGGCTCTTTGAGTTTTGATTTGATTGGACCCAGCGCAGGTACCCACGACGGAGGGGGTGTGGGAGCTCCGCGATCCACCAGCACCAACCACCCCAGGCCCCACGCCCACCGCGAAGCGCGTGGCGAACATTCAAAAGGCACCTTTTTTGGTAATCCGATGGGACGATGGAGTGCAGTGCGAACGATCGCGCGCGCGGCACGCGAAGAAGCTCGCGAGTTTCGCGAACGCGGGTTGCGGGTTTCGGGAACGGTGTTACCGAGCGCCTTCGCGTGGCACGGACGAAACAAAAACGAGCGTGTGACGGACGCGCGCGTGACCTCGTGTGGCGCATCTGCACAGCGAACGCGTGAACGTCCCTCTCGCGATAGGTTATCTATCCAACGCACTTTTTGATGCGCTTTTTGCCGAGCCGCGCTTGCCACGTCAGCCGCCGCTTGGAAAAGAAACGGCCAAATCCAATGCGCGACCCCTGCGACGATATTTTGTTGCGCCACGATTCTTGCGCATCAAACCGTGATCAAATCCTGCGAGCACTACGCGTTTCAGTTCCACGGCATCGCGATTTACGACTTCGAGGGCGAGTACCACGTGCGACACCGCAGGGAGTTCCCGAACGGGTGGAGCGACACAGAAAAAGAACACTACTCGAAGGTACGTGTTGTGTTTCCCATAACCCGAGACTGTTTGCCCATACTGACACTTTATTTTATTTATCTCAGGAGTTTGAGAAGCTAGTGCGGAAGTTCGGGAAGGACAGGATCAGGATGCAGTTCGGCAGGGAAAAGTTTTCCTGGGACGACCTGCTCGTGGACGCGATCAACGAGTGCGTGGAGGGCTTGGTGGGGAAACGGTTTGACATGGAACCGACGATTGAAACCAAGGAGTGAGACGTGACCGGTTTGAAAAATGGACGCAAGAAGGAAGGAAGACGTGAACAACAATCTCGAAAAATAATGTGAATATGCATACAACAGGTGAATAAAAGGCACCTGGCTATAAATACCCTCACGAGTACCTCAGCTGCGACAGCGACGCGGACCGCGCGGTTTCCGCGGCGGCGGCGCGCAGCACTTTGGGCGATAGCATTTTGAACGGTGAGTCGGTGTTTGGATCCGAGTTACCGTAGTTTCCTGAGTTATTAGACCCAGAGTATCCATCAGAACCGGCGTACTCGTCCCACGCGTCGGTGGACAAACAAACGTCGGCGTTTTCTTCGCCGGCGTACCCCGCCTCCGAGTCCTCGGGAGTTAATAACTCATCAAAACAATCATCCTCCGCGTACCGTCGCGCCGCCACCGCCGCGCTGGCTCTAATTTCCTTATACCCCTCCGCGAGCCAAGCCTTGGTGCGCGTGTCCGAGTTGGCGCTTCGTAACGGCAACGGCGTGTCCGCCGCGGTGGGCGGCGAGACGCCGAAGGAGGACGAAACGTGCGAATGCGAGCGGTCGTCGTCGCTTTCCTCCTTGGATACCTCGTTCCGCGCGCCCGCGCGTTGCGGTGAGAGTTCGGAAAACTCCGAAACTTGGGTGGAAAGCACAGGGCTGGTTCTTTCCGAGGTAGTTTCCGAGCTCGTTCCTCGTTTCATGAATTGACCCACAAACTTGTCCTCGTCGTTCGCGAGCGAGTCGTCGAACACGTCCAGGTCTTGTTCGTCGTTTGCAAAATCAAAATCACACGCACCGTACGCCTCCGCTTCGCTCGTCGCGCGCGCGATGAATGAAGCTAGGGATTCGGTGTAAACCGCGCCTCCGTTGGATTTTGTGGTTTGTGTTTTTGCGAACGCCTCATTCACGGCATCGTTCGCGTAAAGCGTGGCGAGCGGCGAGCGAAGCGGGGTTTTCGTTTTCGTCTTCGCGCCCGCCTTTTTGTGTTTGGCGCGTTGTTTCAGAAGCGCCCGCGCGGTATCGTTTCTTTTCGAAGCCTCGGTTTTCGTGCCCAGTTTCTTCCCCGACATGGCGCACATCAAAACCACCGCCTCGCCAAACTCCGCCCACGCCGGGTCCCGGTTTTCCTTGTCGTTCATGGCGTCGAGCTTGGTGAACCCAGATTCGCCTCCTCGCTCCACGCGTAGTTGCTGTCGTCGCTTTAGAAATCGCGCGATGGTCCTTCCCGTGCTCGGTCGGCCAACGCTCCCGAGCGCGGGAGACGCTGACGGAGAGGACTCGGAACTTCGCGGTGCGCACGCGTCGGCCAGCGATGGGGTTTCAACAAGCACTCGGGAGGAGTCGCGGCTGTGTTCGCCGTGATGAGCTCCATCCAGATCCAGTCCAAGCACTTGCTTATCCAGTCCATCCACTTGCTTCACCGGCAGTCCATCAGCTTGCGTCACCGGGCTCGGCCTGCATTCCGCGGGCAAAGAGGGAAGCCTGGACACCGGCGACCGTGACTGTTTACCCATACGCGCCAACCGCGATCCGCCCAGCGACGACCCCGGGCCGAGCGGCGACGAGCGCTCCTGCTCCGTCGGTGAGTCATTAACTCCAGGAGTATGAACATGGTCCACGGAAACGTGCGTAAGCGCCTTGGTTGCGGCGGCGCGTATTTTTGACATCGGCGACGCGGGGGGTGTTTGTTGTTTGGGGTCGCCGGTCGTTGAACTCGTTGAATCGACGAGCGGTGTGGTAAGCAATGCGGAATGGGAAGCTTGTCGGTGCTTCTCTTTGGGCGTCGTCCCCGGTGTGTACACGGCTCGCGTCCTGAAATCCGAGGGCGGCGTGTGTAAGGCGCGCCTTGTCATTTCCATTGACGCGTACGACCCTAGCGTGGGGGTCACGGGCGCGCCAAACGGAGACGCGGCAGCGGACGGCGGACGCCGGGCCGAAGATGGGGAACGGCCGTTGGCCGTGAAAATCGGCGCGTACACGCTCTTCGCCGATCGCACCCGCGCGTCGTGCGTCTTGCGACTCACCGAGGCTTCCCATAAACGCAACGCGGTGTTTTCATCGCGCGGCGCTTTCGTGACGGGCTCGGGTGACCCAGGGAACGCCGCGGTTTCGGACATCGCGACCGCGGCCAAGCAGCACGCGTCGTCGCAGAGTGATGAGAAAACAACACCAACGCTTTTTCCGAGAGGTTTCGGGGCCAAACGGCTCGCGGGCGCGTTCGCAGCGCTCGAGGTTTTGTCGAGAAACTCCGTTCGCAGGGAAGAATAGGGGCTTCGCCCCTTTGTGTTGTCCGTGTTCGTGTCCCGACGCCATACGAAACAAACGCGGCTGAATCCGCAGATTCATCTCCTGCTTCGTGATTGGTGGAGATTGCGGTAGTTTTTGGCGTGGCATCAGACGGAAGAAAGTTCGCGTGCGACGCACTCGACCCCACGCGTTGTGTGTTCTTCCCGCGACCATGGCCGCTATGCTCGTCTCGAATGTCACGATGCCCCGCGTCGTCACGCGCGCGCCGCTCCCTAAGCGCACGCGCGTTGTGGCCGCGAAGGCTTCCACGCAATCCACCACCCCGAAACCCGCCGAAATCGAAATCTCGTCGCCGACTCTGGCGAAGGCGAAATCGCTCGCCAAATCCGTGCTCACCGGCGTGGTCGCCACCGGCGTCGCCACCGCGTTTCTTCCCGACCCCGCCTTCGCGGTGTCCCTGCGGGACCCCGTGTTCGGCGACATCCAGGTATGGCAGTTCATCGTGTTAACTGCGGGGTACTGGTGGGGCATCGAGTACTACCTGGAGAACAAATACGACGAACCCGAGGGTGGTGGGAAGAAAAACCCGGCCAAGGCAATGCCGAAAGTATCGCAGGAGAAGAAAAACGCGTTCACCGAGGCGAACGCAAAGGCGAGCGAGAGTTCCGAGAGCTCGGAGTGAAAGCAGGGAAGACCCGGGAGTATCTAAGCTCCGCTGTATGAAGTATTAGGTTTTTAGAAACAAAGTTCGGTAGAGACGCGTTCGCGCGTATGAAGTATTAGCAAACACAAAGTTCCATTGCAGAGACGCGCTCGTGTTCTATCACATCTCACTCCCATCTCACTCCGAACCTCCAAACCCTCTCACTTCCTCGCGAACGGATTCGCCGCCCTGCTCTTTTTCCCAGGCCCCACGTTGGCTTCGTACCCGGCTTTGCTTTTCAGCGGGTTTGACGGTGCCGGATCGACAAGGTCGTTTTCGTTTTTTTGAGCCACAGGGCCGACCGAAGCGCGCCGCGCGAAAGGGTTGGCGTCGTCGTCGGCGAAAACGGACCCGCGCGCTGAGTCACCGGCCGGACCCTGACCCGGCGTCTCAAGCGCGCTCGGGGCGTCGTAGTACGACGACGGCTCCATCTGAGATTGGTATTTCGTATGCGCATGCATCTTCGCCGAGTGTTCCGCCGCCGCCGCCGCCGCCATGGCGTCCTCGATGAGGGACGTCACCCGCTGCGCCAGCGCGGGCTGCTGCAGCGCGTTCGCCAGCTTCAACGCGCCGTGCATTGACGCGGTTAGGTGCAGCCCCTTGGCGATATCCGCCGCTCTCGCCGGCCTTTCAGCTTTGCAGGACGCGTGGAACAACCGCAAAGACGCTTTGTCGCACGCGGCCTGGACTTGACGCACGGCGTCGCGCGCCGGGCCGTCGCTGGCGTCCCTCTCCGCCCAACATGACGCCAGGGCAACCGCCACGCGCGCCTTCCCGGCGACGTCCTCTAAATCGCCCGAACTGCCTTCGGGAAGGGCCACGGGGGTGGACAAAGGCATGGGCGTTAGCACCGGCTTGGGGTGCACGTTCGGGCCGGCGCCGCTGCGGCACACGACGCAGTACAAACCCGCGCCTGTGATTGGGCCAAAGAAAAGTGTCAGTCTCGTATGAGCAAACAGGGAGGCGGGATTGGGAGATACGACACGTACCGGACCGCACGTCGTCCGCGACGGAAACCGCGACGACCCAGTGGTGCTCGCTGTCTTGCGTTTTGGTATCGGCGCTTCTAAACACGGGGGCGAACGCGCCTCCGAAGTCGGGGGTTCGGACGGACACCGCGCCGTCGGAGGAACCAAACGCCACCGCGGAACACGCGTCCTCCACGAAACCCAGCCAGGTCAACGTGGCGCCGGGCGCGACGGGAAGCGCGCCTTGCGCGAGAACCGCCCCGTTCGCGGAAACGTCGTACTGCACGAAGTGAATCTGATTGTAACAGAAAGTGTCAGTGTTGCGGGGGGCCTCACGAGCGAGGCGGCGTGTGGTGGGTGGTACAGGCCGCGCACCTTCTGCTCAAGCTTGAGCGCGTCCTTCTTGGCGCCTGCGGCGACGTAAACGGGCGGCGTGGCGTGGTGTGCCACCAAAAGCGAGTCGCCCTTGCCCACGCACGTCACAGGCGTTCCAGCGAGTTGCACGATGTGTTTCTGCGCCCCCGCTTGCGTGAACGTCCTGAGAGTGTAAAAAGAAATGTCAGTCTTTGTAGGGCAATCAGGGAGGCGGAATGTGGTGATGGGATGTACTTACCTCAACAACCGCTCGCTCGTCACCACGGCGACCCAGTCCTTCCCGCACGCCACGGCGACCGCCCTTTCGCCTTTCGGCAGGGTCACCCGCCACTCCGGTAAGTGCGCCCAGGACTCAAACGGACGGTAAAACAGCGTCGCGCAAGCACCGTCCTTCCCGCCGGGGCTCGCCAGCGCGCACCCGCGTTCGCCTAAACTCGCGAGGTCGTACCCGTGGTAGTCCGTTATCGTGGGCACGCGGCCTTGCCGTGAGGTGTCGTGGAACGCCATCTCGATGGAGTTGAAATCGCTCCCGGGCTCGCCGGTGGTCACAACCGTGCCCATCATGTTGTAGCACAGGAAACGACGCGCGGCAGTGGCGGTGGAACTCTTTTGCGACTTATCCACCGCGACAGCGCCGACTTGGAAGGGGGGCTGAGACTGCGGTGCCGTCGCCGTCGCCGCAACCGCGGTCGCCGCCTTCGCCTTCTCCGCGGCTTTCCTCGTTTCTTGGCGTCGGCGTTCCATCTCTAAATAGTAACTCTCCTCGTCCATGTCCGCGAGGTCGTCGTCGGATCGCGGTTCTTCGTCGTCGTCGTCGTTCGCGGCGTCGTTCGCGTCGCCGGCGACGCCGCGGTCGCCTGTCCAGAACTCGAGCTCCTCCGCGGCAACCGCCGCGAAGGGCGAGGTCATTTTCGCCGGCACCACGTCACGCCACACCGCCCACTGGCCGTTGACGTCCACTAAGGCCACGGCATTGGCATCACCCTTCCACTCCGCGCCGCACACCACGGCGTCGTGGCTGAACTTGGCGATGATCTTGCGCGCCGCGACGTCCCACACCGCGACCAAGCAATCCACACCGGAAGTTAACAAGTACTTCCCGTTAGGAGACCACTCCACGAAGGAAACGGCGTCGGCGTGGCCCGTGGAGGCTTTTGCCACGGGTGTCTCGGTGTCGTCGTCATCAAGGTTGACCTCGCCATCAATCGGTGCCATGAGCCGGTGTTTCTCCAGTTCCATCCACTCGTCGCGCTTGAAAAAGGTGACGTCGTTTTCGCGGCCAGGCGCCGCAAGCACTAAACCGTCGCCGCGCCACTTCGCGCCGTTCGCGGCGGGCGAGTCGTTATTCCTGATTGTGAACGAAAAAGTGTCAGTCTCGTATGGGCAATCAGGGAGGCGGAATGTGGTGAGTGGGAAATACTTACGTCACCGGCGCCACGGTAGCCGACATGACACTGTCCCCAGGCTCGATGGAGGACTTGTGTGTGTCATCTTCTGCGTTCTCGTCGTCGTCGTCGTCGTCACCGCCGTCCTTTTTGGTGATTGTTTTCAGCGCCCACACGGTGAGCACCCCGGCGTCGTCGCACGCGCTTAGGAACTCGCCTTTCGGGTCGAAGGAAACGGACTTGATGCACTTCCCCCTGTGAGGGAGCTCCATCGCAATCGAGTTGTCGCTCATGTCAACCACCTTCACCATCGAGTCCTCCCCGCCCGCGGCGAGGAACGTACCGTCCGTGCTCCATGCGAGCGCGCGGACGGGAAGGGAGAACCGGGTGACGTTCTTTTCAAACTCGCCCGCAATCTTCGTCCCGTCAAACGAAAACAGCTTCACGCTGCAGTCGTCGCTCCCGGTGACGAACTTGTCGCCACCGTTCGGGGCGACGCAAAGCACGTTCACCGCGTCGCCGTGCGTCTCCGTGAAGCTGTGCTCGACTTCGCCGGAGGTGGGGTTCCGGACGTACACCGCGTTGTCCGCGCCGCAGGTCACCAGCTTCGCGTCGTCGCCCACGCCCAAGTACCCCACATCGCACGCGCCCGCGACGTGCCCGAAGTTCCACTCCGGGGACGCCATGTGAAGTGCGTCGGTGTGGCTTCCGGTGTCGTGCGGGCGCCGCGACGAGATGTGGTGAGTGACCTTCGAAAGCGAGGGCAGACGGCGGGGTGCGACGTCTTCTGGGACCGAGTGAGGGCGACGAAGCAACAACGATCTGACAGTTTTCGAAAAATATTTCAAACTTTTCATTTCAAGCCAACATCGCCCAACAACGCTCCAAAACCAAGCGCGCGCTCCAGGAGGCGGGGCGGGAACACACTTTGTAAGGATGGCGTCGGTTTCCGCGGTCGCGCCCGCGGCGGTTGTGTCCTCGCGACGCGTCGGGCACGCCTCCGCGTCGAAGCCGCGCGGCGTCCCTACGGTCGCGCGCCGCGGCGTCGACTCGGGGCGATTTCACAAGGTACTACACCCCTCACGCAATCACCGTCACGGGCGCCCCACCTCCCCAAAACTCTCCTCGCGCTTCCAAGCATCGCGCGGTTAGACGCACGCGCGTCGACCGTGAGGCGCATGTGTTTCCCACCGCGCGTTCACCGCGCGCCAACCCGGACGGTCCGCGTTTCGAACCCGGAGTAGCACCCGCCGGTGACATTGAATCTACCCGTTCGGTTTCAAACCTTCGTCCCGAGGGGAGGCCGGCTTTTTTTATCCACGAATCATCATTCGCGACGCGAGACTCACTCACCGTATTTCCCCACCCATCGCAGAGCTTCTTGCGCGTCTCACGACGCGGCGGGCACGCCGTGTGCACGGCCGCGTCACCCGGAAACGACGCCAAGCTCGCGGCGCTTCTGGACGCGATTCGCGACGCCAAGGCTGTTTCCGCGTCGAGAAAAGGATCAGACGACGCAATCGACGCCCGGGCGTTGGCGCGGCGCTTGTCCCAAGCCGAGTCCGAAAACGCCCAGTTACGCGAAACCGTCGCGCAGCTCAAGGCTTTCAACGACGACAAAGAGGCTGAGCTTTTGGAAGACGCCGCGACGCTCGCGGTGGCGCTCGCGAAGGCGCAGGATCTTGAGACCGAAGCCCAGGCGCTGCGAAACCTGAACATCCGGCTCGCGGTGGCGGCGGAGGAAGTCGCGAGCATGGTGGTTGGTAGTGATGAGTCGTCGTCATCACGCACGGAGGGCATTTTAGAGACCTTACGCAAAGAAGCGGAAACCGCGCGTGAGTCCTTGAAAACGGCTGAAGCGAACGCCAAAGCCGACCGCGACGCGCTTCTTTCGAAAGTCCGGGCGCTTGAAACGGCGTTGGCGGTGACGGAGGGTGAGATTGGGGATGGCGTTTCTGTGACTGGAAACGACTCTGTTAACCCCCTGGAACAAGCGCGGGTGCGGATCAAAGGGCTGACCCTTCTCGCTGAACAGCGCGGGGATGCTTTGATGCGAGCGGAGGCGGCGGCGGCCGCGGAAGTCGCCTCCTTGAAAAAGCAACTCTCCCACGAAACCGGTTCCATTCAAAAGATCAGGGAACTCGAATCTTTAGTCGCGGAGATGTTGACACAAGCCGAAGCTGACGCGCGCGCTGATGTGTTGACGGAAAAGATACGCGGTCTTGAGACGCAAATGGCGGAGATGCTGACGCAAACCGAAGCTGACGCGCGCTCTGACGTGTTGACTCGAACTATCCGCTCGCTAGAGACGCAAATGGCGGAGCTGATTGACCCGGAGGAGATGGACGCATTGCTGGCGCACGTCCGAGCGGTGGAGGCGCGCGCGGCGGACATGGTGGACGCCGACGCGCTTCTCGCCGCGGAGACGAGGGCCCGGGAACTGGAACAGGAAACAGACGCGCTTCGAGGGAAAGTTCGGGCGCTTGAGTCGGAAATGACCCAAATGACGTACCCAGAAGACATGCCCGAGGGGGCCAACTCTTTGACCAAGAAAGTTCGCGCGCTTGAGTTAGAAATGACCCAAATGACTTACCCAGAAGACATGCCCGAGGGGGGCAACTCTGTGACCAAGAAAGTTCGCGCGCTTGAATCGGAGATGGCCACCATGTCACACGAAGACGACGACGAAGCGAGCGTCGCGGGGGATGACTCTGTGCGTAAGGTTGACACTGAACCTGCTTCTACTGCTTCAAAACCGGCGGAAACTTCGGTACCCCAAAACGGACGCAAACAAGCGTTCGTGCGAGACCCGAACGCGACCTTCACCAAGCGGTCGTTGACGTTTGCGGCGAAGGAAACCGTCGCTGTCGCGCCGAAAGCGTTCCAGCGCGCGGCGCCGGATGCGTTCAAGCTCCGGCGCCTCGTGTTCGCGCCGTCGTCCAGAGCGAAGTCGGTTGGTCCGACAAGCCCTAGAAGCAGCACTTACTCCAAAGTCAAGGGAGACCCGGTGGTGTACACTTTCGACGACGCCGTGGAGACGCCTAAAAAGGCGGTGACTAAAAAGTCGACTGCGAACAACAAGGAGGTGCCTTCTAAAAAGAAATTCACCAGAGCCTCGCCCGACCAGTTCATCCTGCGGAAGTTGTCCTTCCCCTCAGTGCGCGCCACCGCGGTGCCCACGCGCCTGGCGAGGCCGGCGTTCAAAAGGGACCGAAACGCAACCTTCACCAAGCGAAGACTTGTGTTCACCGACCCCGCCACGAAAACGGAAATTGAACTCGACAACGTCCCGGTGGAAATCAACGCGGCTGCGGCGTTTGAAAGAAACGGAACCTTCACGCTTCGGCGGTTTCAGTTCAGCAAAGCGAAAGCGGCGGCGGAGTTTGGGTCTGTTAACTCAGGAAAAGGTGCGGGAACGGGTGCGGAAAGCAAGCAAGGGTTCAAAAGGACACCGCCTAGTGCGTTCACCTTGAGAAGGTTCAAGTTCCACCCGTGAGTTGGGTGAGTGCGGAGGGAGCGTAGAATGTGTTATCGAGTAAATGAAGATGAAGCCGAAAATTAACCCGGCAGTTCTCTCCTCCCGGAACACTTCTCTCTCGTCTAAATTGTGTTTGTTTCCTCGTCAGACGCTTCGTCGCGCGATGGACGTCGCGTTCAAGCGCGTGGGTCCTGGGGATGAGCCCCCCCCCCCCCCGAAGGAGCTGGCGGAGTGGGCCGGGAACACTGCGGGCGGTACGGCTGGGGGGATGGTGTACGGTGCGGTGCGGGGGTGGCGGGCGGCCGATCCTAAATACCAAGACGTCGCCGCGATTGTGCAAAAAAGACACCGATGGATGCGCGCCACCGCTGAGGCGACGTACGGGGGTTTGCGGTTCGGGAGCTTCGTCGCGGTGTTCAGCGCGGTGCAGCTGGGGAGCGCGAGTTACCGGAGTCACCCTTCCGGGAGGCGTGATATGTGGGACACGGTCGTGGCGGGGGTCGTGACCGCTGGGGCGACGGGGTTAGCGTTGCCTGGGGGCTTGGCCATTCGAGCGAAAGGGTTCGCGCTGGGAATAGCCGTGGGCGGCGCGATGTGCTTGCCCCTGGGGTTTCTCACCACTGAGTTAGACCGGCTGATACCGGTGGATACGGAGTCGGGTAAGGCGCGTGACGCACAAAAAATAGGGTCAAATCAAACAACACAAGAGAACAGAGATCTCACGGGTGACGCGATTAAATCCTTCGAAGCCGAGCTCGCGCGCACGGCGCCGCGGAGGAAATCGTGGTGGAGGTCGCGGAAGTCGTGATTGGACTGATTAGCCATACGCGAAAATGCAGCAAGGGGTATGCGGTCACACTTTCATGCATATAGTTGGCATGTAATGCTATTGTCTAGCTAGATATCAAACAGGCAGCCCAAAAATAAATACGAATACTACCACGGCAAGTCCCCGTCGAATGTTTTCTCGTCGCACCATCTAAACAGCGCCGCTAAGTCCGGGTTTGAGGTGTCGTACGACCCTTTACCGACAACGAAGGGGTCCCTGGTTTTGCGTTTCCCGAGAAGCGTTTCGGCACACGCGTACGGGTCTTTTTCGAACTGTTTTCGCACCAAAACTTCGTCGGCGGCGCTTTGTTTTTCCCGCGCCGGCGACGCGGCGGGGAGACCTCGCGACACGGAAAACAAAGCGTCAGTCTTTCGGGCCATGTGTATGAGTAAACAGTCAGGGTAATCGGTATGTGTATTGGGCGTGTGGCCTTGGACGATGGCCTGGTCAACAGTCAGCGGCCATCGGTCGGAACAGTCACAGGCGCGTTGCCGGTAAAACAGTGTACGTACTGCGAATCCGCAAACGCGCAGGCTTTTGATTTGGAGGCAGGGAAAGCCCCGCACCTTTGTACGAAAATTTACCAGCAGGCCACCGCAGCGCCGCGCGGTGTTGCGTTTCGAAACGCGCGCGCTTGAACTCGTACCCCACGACGGTTATTGTTTTTGGAACCTTACCGGTAAGCTCGCGGAACCGCGCGATGGAGAACAGCAAGTTCTCCAAGGAATCCCGCGCGTGTGTTTCCGTGAACGCTCGGGTACTGACCCTGGCGCTGATTCCTGGCCCTGACCCGTCGCCGGACATTCCCTCTCCCTCGTCGTGTCCCCACCATTTCTGCGCGCGCGATACCTGCCAGTACGAAACCGCTTCCGACACGGACCCCGCGTTTTTGCGCGTGGCGCCTCCCGAAAACAGCAGCAACGCGTCTCTGTTTTTTGACGCTAACTCAACACCCACGCGCATGTGCTCAAGCAACGCCACCGCTTGCCCATCCGCTTTCTGGTACTCCTCTAGGAACCAGTTTTTTTCATCCCCCGCGTTTGCGTGATCGGTTCCCACGAACACGGCGTGGCCGCAGACCAATATCAAATCCTGAAGGTAAGGGTACGGGGCTTCGTTCGGTTTTGTGAGACCTTTACTACCTCCCACCACAGGAGCAGGTGCGTGCTGTGCGTCCTGCTTCGTGTCCAACCCGTGCACCCGGCGCGAGTAACTCCTTGTACTTGGCACGACCTCCCTGTACAGCGCCCACACGATGAGAAGCGAGGTGCACCACCTCGCTCTCGCGGCCCGTAGCACCCACGACACCACCGCCCAGTTCGCACGCACAACCAAACGCGCAACAAACTCAGAGGCACCACGTGTGCGTCGCGTTTTGCTGTTATCGTCACGAAGGGACGCGCCTTCGATGTCGTATCGGCGGTGCGGAGGCTGTGTTGATGGAGAAGAAGTGAAGGTCAGGATCTAATCTAATCATCTCTCGGCATGGTCCGCGGTCGCGTCGATCGAAACCATTTTTCGAGTCGAGCCGAGAGCCAGGGAAACCACGAACCTGCGAGACGTGCCCCCGCCCACCGGAAGGCCGCGAGAACATCATCGCGCGAGCAGCCGGAAGGCCGGTCACCGCCGTGCCCGCCACTGTGGGCTGTGAGAGAATGTCGAATCAAACGAAAAACGAGAGGCGACCTCAAAAAACAATGTCAGCAGCAGCGTGACTCGGCACTTCTCACAAGCGGGCGCGCTTAGCCGCGGAGCTGTGTCATGGAGACGGCTTGCCGTGCGCTGAGACACGCGCGGTCGTTGTTGTGGGTGGCGTCCGTGGCAGGTGGGAACGCGGTGCGGGGATGGGCGGCTGGTCGAGGTCCAGGGCGGAGGTTGCTCGGTGAAGAAATGGCGGGTGAAGAAATGCACCCCTCGGGAAGACGCGTTGGGAGACGGTTGCTCGGGGGAGGCATGGACCTCGCCGCGGCGGAAAACCAGGTGTACCTGTTCATGGTGATTTTCGGCGCGATTCTGTTCGCCACCCCGTGCATGATCCGGCTGTACAGGCACTGCTTCTCGGACCGCGGGGGCGGGTACGACCCTTCCGCGCAGCTGGAGATGTGGGAGTTTCAAGACACGTTCGACGACATGAGGCAAGTCAAGGACCCGCTGGAGTTGGAGAACCAGCGGGGACGGAAAGGGCAGAAAAAGAAGAAGAAGAAGAAGCCGAAAGAGGGGGAGACACCGGGGAAGTAGGTAGGGAGAGTAGCGTAGCATAGCGCGTTGTTAGGGGGGCACCTCTCTCGCAAATTCGCTGTTCTTGGGATTGACAGTTCTCACCCACAACCTGGAAGTTTGTCTCGAAAATGAGACATCGGGCGGCTCATCGCGGCTGGCTCGCGTCGCCTTCTCTTCACAAAGTGCGCGCGCCGCGGTGTTCAACACCCCGCGCCACGCCATGTCGAGCGGACGCCTCGAAACCAAGAAGAGCGGCGACTTCTACTGGAGCAAGGATGAGGTGCGTCCCGGGACACCCTGCCGTGTTCGCCTTTACCGACGTCGCGTGTGGCTGTGTGTGGCGTGTCAGGCTTTGCCGGTTGACCGTCGCGGCCTTGCGCGCGGACGACCGCTGGCACCTCGGACCTCGCGGCACGTAGGTTCATCGCGAGTCCCGTAGTGGCCGTGTCGGCTCGGGTGACGCGCGTGTATGGGCAAACAGTCACCGCGTCTCTCCACAGGCGGCGGCACGCGCGTCGACGTGGCCACGTCGATTTCTTTGAACGGACGAATCGATCGATTCCGAATCCTGGTGGCACGTAGTTCTTGTCACTCACGCCCTGGTGTGACACCGCCTCACCTTTCGAAGTGTCGTGCGGACCCCAACACTGACCAACACAACCCCCCGTCCGTTCCCTAACCCCAAAAAAAACCGGAACAGGAACCCCACGCCAAGCGCAGGCGTGAGATCTTAGAAAAGCACCCCGAGATCAAAGAGCTTTACGGCCCGGATTGGCGCACCATGCCTCAGATTTTCGCCGTCGTCTCGGCGCAGCTGGGTTTGGCGTACTACCTAGGCAACTACGCAAGCACCCCCGTGATGCTGCTGTGCGCGTACCTGTTCGGAGGCTTCGCCACCGCGAACCTTTTCCTGGCGAACCACGAGCTTTCGCACAACCTGGCGTTTGCGTCGCCGGGCGCGAACCGAGCGTTGGGGCTGCTTGCCAACCTCCCGATAGGCATCCCCTTCAGCGTGGCCTTCAAGAAGTACCACCTGGAGCACCACATGTTCCAAGGCCACGACTCGGTGGATACGGATATTCCCACCAAAGGCGAAGCGCGGTTGTTCTCCCTGGGCGGCACGGCGCTGAAAATCGTCTGGGTCATCGGGCAGCTGTTTTTCTATGCCATCCGCCCGCTGTTCCTGCGCCCGAAGCCCATGGGCAAGTGGGACGCCCTTAACTTGGTAACGCAGCTTACGTTCGATTTGGCCTTCATCAAGCTCGCGGGCCCACGGGCGTTTACGTACCTCCTAGCCTCCGTGTTCCTTGGAGGAGGCCTGCACCCCATCGCCGGGCACTTCATCAGCGAGCACTACGTGTTCGCGCCTGGCCAGGTGCGGGGCTTTCCCAAGCACCACGTTCCGCCGGTACCTGATTGCCCATACTCGTCCTGCGAAGGGACTATCACCCTGACTATTTACTCATACACATCACAACCGACTGACACTTTTTTTTCAATCTCAGGAAACGTACTCCTACTACGGCCCCCTCAACGCGTTCGTGTACAACGTCGGGTACCACAACGAACACCACGACTTCCCGAAAGTCCCGGGGTCGAAGCTGCACCGGGTACGCGAAATCGCCCCCGAGTTCTACAACCACCTGCACTACCACACCTCGTGGACCAGGGTTATTTTTGACTACGTGACGGATCCAAACATGGGGCCGTTTTCGCGGACAATGCGGAAAAAGCTGGAGTGAAAACGGGCCCCGGGGCGCGCATCTTAGTAGACTATGTAAAGGCATTTGAATTTGAGTTAAGCTATACGTTTCACGTAAAGCGTTTACCGGTCCCTTTCCTACCCAACCCCTCGTCACAACCCGGAAATACCACTACAACCCGTTACCCACGCCTTTCAAGGTTTTCAAGCCCTTCACGGCGGCGGTGCATTGGTACCAAATCCGTTCGCGCTCGTCGCCGGCGTCGGGTGATGTCGCCGAATCGCGGGCGTCGTCGTCTTTCGGCGCGATACAAAAATCGCACCAAACCTTCGTGTGTTTCACGTTGGGCTCGAATCCCCGTTTCGGGAGGAATCCAGGAGGGGGCGGGTCGGTGCCATCATTAGTGTCATCGTTCGCGGTGCCGCCGTTTAAACAAACGCCGGCTTTCATCATTAAAAACGCTTTGGTCGTCACCCCAATTGGCGCCGACGCCACCGCGGGAAGGCACTCCCTGACCAAGCGCCGCCCCGAGTTGCCCAGTCGTTTTTCCGCATCGAGGGACTGTATCCAGGGCTGGTATCCGTTTTTTTGTACGCGAACAAGCGAAAACACGAAAATCTCCTTCGGCCGGTTCGGGGTGGACCCCAGGAACAGCGCTACTTCCGTGGGGCGACTTGAACGCAACAACTCGGGAGTTAGGCACCCAAGCAATTTCTCAACCTCTTTGAACAGTTTCGTCGCGGCTCTTTCCCGAGACGTGACTCGCTTGCGTTTACCCCCTACGTTTGGGTCAGGCGACACGCTGTTGGCCTCCGGTTGAGACGGCAAACCAAGGCCCTCCGCGCCCACGGAGTCAACAAGCGCCGCGCGAAGCTCGTCGTAACTCGAAGGCATCTGTTGTCGCACGAACAACAGAAACTTCACCGCTTCCCTAAGCGCGTGCGCCATGACCTCCGCGGTGACAGGCGCGGCGACACGCACGTCCGCGCGTGTGCGTTCCATCGCCCCAATCAAGAGGCGCGAGTCGGCGACGCCGGCCGTGCCGCGGGGCTTTCGCGCACGTCAAGTGATGAAGGCCTCGTGGTCTGCGCCAAAATTCACTCGTGGACGAAAATTGTTGACTGCCTTTGCCTCGTGAGACTGCCTTTGCCTCGTCCCGCCCCACACCACTCATTCGTGCGAGGCACGATCGCAGCGCACCATGAACGCCTACATCGGCAAGAAGCTCACCCTGATTTCCAAGTCGGATATCAGGTATGAGGGTACCGTGTACAGCCTTGACACCACGGACAGCTCGTTGACGTTGACTGGAGGTACGTGGGGACGCGCGGCACTAATCGCCGATCGTGTGGGAATTCCTCGCGATCGAGGCAGGCAGCGCTTTTCTCGCGGATTGCATGCACATCCGACGCGCCGACGCCATCACTGACCCCTCACCCCCACCTCCCATCTCCAACCCCTCCAACCGCAGTGCGATCGTTCGGCACGGAGGGCCGCCGAGAAGTCGGCCCCCAGATCCCCGCCAGCAACGAAACCTACGCCTCGATCATCTTCAGCGGGAAGGACATCAAATCCGTGGAAGTGATCGCGGAACCTGGCGCGCCCCAAGCGCCTGCGCAGCAGGCACCCGCGCAGCAGGTACGATCGAGTCGAAGTACTCTCGTAAGCGATTTCTTCGCGAGTCACAGGCACACTACCACACCGCACGGTCACCGTCACCACCCCACGTAGGCGATCCGCGGAGCCCCGATCCGCGCGCTTTCGGGAACCGCACCGCGTGGGTTGCCCTAACGAAAACGTCGATCGTGGTGGACCTGAAAGTCCCAAACTTGTCGTTTGCGAAATTCGCGAACCCGCACGCTCACTAGTAAGTCTGACCTTCCCTCCCCACCCAACTTTTTCTTTCTCCTCACAATCCAGGCCGCGCCTCCTCCCCAGCAGTGGCAGCCCCCCCCCCAGCAGCAGCAGCCCCCCCCCCCCCAGTACCAGCAGCAGCAGTACCAGCAGCCACCGCAGTACCAGCAGCCGCCGCCGCAGCAAGCGCCGCAGCAAGCGCAGCCCGTGAATCCCTGGAACCGCGCGCCCGCCGCGGCGGCGCCCGCTGCGCCGGTACCGGTACCGCAGCGCCAGGCCCAGGCGCGCCAGCCCGCGGCGCCCAAAGCGAAGCCCGCGGCGGCCGCGCCCGCGCCGGCTGCGCCCAAACCCAAACCAACGAGCTTTCTCGCCGCGGTGGGCGGCGGCGGCGGCGGCGCGGCGCCCAAGGGGCAACCCGCGCGCGTCGCGCAGCCCGCGGGTGGGCGCGGAGGCGCGCCTGTGTCTCGCGCGGGCGGTCGCGGTGTCGGCCCCGCGGGCGGCAGGGGCATGCCCGCGCCGAGAGCGGGTGGCAGGGGCCCCGCCCCCCCCCAAGGCGGCGACGGTTTGCTCCCCACTCGCATGGCTGTGCCCACCGGCGACTTCAACTTTGAAGCGGCGTTTGCGAAATTCTCGAAAGAGGACTTCGCGAACCAGCAAGCGCCAGGGCCCGTGGCGACGTACGTCAAGGACGACTTCTTCGACAGCATGAGCTGCGATGCCCTGGAGCGAGCCGCGGTGGCGGCGGCGCAAAACGCGCCGCAAGGGCGCTCGCGGTTCCACGAACAACGAAAACTCGACATGGACACCTTCGGCGCCGCAGGGGGGGTGCGGCGCGTGGACCAGATGACCCAAGGTGGCGGCCGAGGCGGCCGGGGAGACGCGGGACGGGGCGGCAGAGGCGACGCGGGACGAGGCAGGGGCGACGGCGGCAGGGGCCGCGGAGGCGGTAGAACGGTTTCGCACGGGTTCCAGTCCGCCACCGGTCGCGGCGGCCGAGGCGGCAGAGGCGATCGCGGTTAATTTTCAGGTGGTACGCGTTACGAAACACCGACGTCGTCGTCGCGGGAGTCAATTTTTAGACAAAGCCCCGGCCGTGGAAGACCGGAGTACGTCGACGAGCAGCCAAGCGCGTGTCGCGTTTATTGTGTCACTTTGTAACGCGATTGGTTTACACCCGAACGCCTCACCCTTTCGCGTCGTGTCCTTCGACGTCCTGAATATTCCCGCTGTCTCCAGCCGCTTCCGAGGAAAAAAAAACGCTCGTCCGCTCCTAGAAACCGAAAAAGCCACGACACCGCCCGAACCGACGCGGCACGCCCGCCTCGCGACACTCCTCGCGCGCGTACGTTCAACTCGCGTGTCCGCACCTCCGCGCGTTACCTCAACGCCGCACGCGACTCGCATGTCCACGCACGCCAAACACCAACCCTCGTTCGAAGAGATGACATTCACCGAACCCCGGACCGTGTTGTTCGCGGTCGGGGAAAAGGAAAGCATCGAGACCAAGCTTTGCTGGCGCTGGGCCAGGGACCACTTCATTGTTCCCAGTGACCAGATTTGGCTGGTGCACACCAGGAAAAAGCAGAGCGGCTGGATTCCCTTGGACAGCGTCAAGACTCTCAGCGACGTGTCCCTCGCGAAAGACTGGCTGCCGGGTGAGATCGCGCAGTCCATCCACGGCATGACGCACAAACTGATCGTCATCGACACCACGCACGACCCAGGAGAAGCCTTACTGAAGTTTCTCTCCTTGGAAACTCCAAGAGACGCGTTACTCGTCATGGGAAGCCGAGGCCGCACCGGCTGGACAAAGTACATGCTCGGCAGTGTCAGCTCGTACGTCGCGCAATACGCCCCGATTCCCCTCCTGGTGGTGCGCTCGCGTAAGTACAGGGACATCCCCGACCTCACCTCGGATTCCGTCGGCGCCGCGTACTTCGGCATGTCGAACCCCGGCGCGAGCCGCACCGTCGCGGTCGCGGTGGACGGAACGGAGTCCAGTGTCGCCATCGTCAAGTGGGCGTGCCTCAACGCGTTCAGAACGAGCGACAACATTCACGTGCTGCACTCCGCGGTGGACGAGACGCCCATTCAGTTCGCGGACGTCACGAAGCGGGTGAAAACGTGCATGGACGTGTTGGGCGAGTTCCAGAAAGACGACGCCGCAGGGACCGCGACGTCGGTGCTTCTTGACATCAAAGGCGGCGACGTCCGCGATTTAATCGTGGATTACGTCGCCGAGCTCGGCGGTGCGGTCGACTTGCTTGTCATGGGAACAAGAGGGATCAAAGGTAACCTGAAACGCGCGGTGATGGGCTCGGTTTCGAGCTACGCGCTATCCTTCGCGAACTGCCCGGTGCTCGTCGTGCCGGCGGACGTCGCGCGCGAAGCCACGGGCCCGGAGGATGACGACGAAACCCCCGCAGCGTGAAGCTGAGGGATGACGTGAAGGAAAGACAAAACGCAAGAAAGACAAATCAAACGATAAAAGGCGTTCGGATCTACGATCGACTTCCTTAGCTCGTTGTCGAAGAAAAAGAAAGAAAGACAAATCAACCTGCCGCTATCTGCGTGTTAATTCGGCGTCTAGTGTCCACTCCGCGTCGTCGCCTCCCCACCCGTCGTACGGTTCGACGCCGCGGTCACCGCTACCGCGCCGTTGAGGGAGGTTGACGCGTTCTTCCGCGTACACCGAGTCGCCGTACACCGAGTCGCCGTCGTCATACACGGACTCGCCGTCCCACTCCGACGTTCCCGGCGAGCGATCATGCTTACTTCGTTTCGTGGACGTGGAGAGTTCGTCGTTAAACTCGGTGTGGGAAGTCTCCTTCGTTCCGCCCAACCGCTCGTCGCCGGCGATCCCAACCGCCCCTTTCCGCCTCGCGCCGTACCACTCCAAACACGGCAGCACCTCTTCCTCTAGAAGCGCCTTAATTTCGACGCGCGTGGGTAACTTGGTGCAGAACATGGTTTCCACGGCGGGGATTATGTCGTGCTCGACGATACGGGACATGGCCTGATAAATAAAAGAAAGTGTCAGTCTTGTACGGGAACACAGTCTTGGGATTTGGGAAATGCAATACGTACCCGGACCGCGTGCGCCTTCGTGTATCCGGCGGCGCCTTTGTCCGGCGCCGACGGCGGCACCAGGTCTGTACCCAAACCAGGCGGTGTGAGGTGATGCCGGGCGTTCGCTCGGAGGGGCAGACCAGACACGGTGTCCACGCTGGGTGGCGCGCCCACGGCTTGGAGTTCTTGAAGCCAGCGCTTGGCGTTCGCGCGAACGCCGACCGCGGCCGGTAAAACTTTGTCCGCGTCGTTCGCCCTCGCCGCGGCGGCGAAGTCCTCCGCCGCGGTTTGCGTTCCAAACGAAACCGAAAGGACACCGCGTTCCAGCAAACGCACGCGTTGGTGAAGCACGGTTATGTCCACCTCCAGCGATGCGTTTTGCGTGACTTTTGTTTCCAGACGAAACCGCGCGCCCTCCGCGACGCCGCGCGTCGCCACGAGGGAAGCTTCAACCTCACCTACCCGTCGCTCAAGCACCGCGACCTGCCGCTCACCTTCGTCCGCGCGCCGCTCGCTGGCCTCCGCCGCGCGCTCCGCGGTTGCCGCGCGCGTGCGCGCCTTGTCAAGCCTCGACGCGGCGCGTTCCTCGAAGCTGTCGCATCGCGCGGTCGCGTCCGCGGCCACCCTCAGCGCCTCATCTCGATCACTTTCAGTACTCGCCAACGCGGTTTGCAACGCGAGTAAACGGGCCTGCAAAACGAACACCTCCTTGTCCGGGACGCGCAGGTGGTCACGGAGGTGCTCGGGGACACCGTCCGCGCAGTTCACACGCGCGCGTGAGTCCTCGGTGTGGAACAGGCGCGACAAAGGAGCGCGCTCATCACTCATCGTGGGGGCGACATCGGAACGGTAACGCGCGCACCGAAGAATGATGCATCGTTGCTGAAGTGTCGGGCGCGTCTCATCATCGACGAAATCCGCCACACGAAGACGATATTTCCCGTTCGTATGCGTTTCAGTCACAAAACAGAAACCCTTTCTGTTCTCGCCGCGCGCCCGCTTCGTCACAGCGACGCACGCGACCCAGGCGGAACGCTGGGCTTGCATCGGGTCGTCGAGCGCGTCGAGCGCGACCATGTTGCGACACGCGACGAAAACCCTGGGCGCCAGGTTGGTTCCGGCGCGAGCCTCTGGGGTGAATTTCTTCCACGCCAGCCCCTTGGTCGAGTCCAGTCTGCCAAAGAAGAACGGTACGCGTCCCTCATCTTTCGCTTGCTCCACCGACTGTGGCGCGTACAATGCGATGACGTTCGTTACTGACCCTGTGGTTTCATCTCGCGCACGCACACAACAGGCACCACGCAAGTCGGTGAAGGTCCCAAGGCTCTTTCATCGTCGGTCGCGCCCTCGGATCTTACCGGAGGTGCGCATCCCTGAAAAAACTTCCCTCCAATCCCCTTGGCCAAAAGAAAATCCTTCGACGCGGGCGGTTTCGCCGCGTAGCCGTACCGTCGTCTCCAGGGAAAGACCCCACCCTTACCCATCACCCTATGTTTCCACTCAATCCAAACGCAGTTCTCGACGCGTCCGCGCAAACCCTGTTCCTAACCGAGATGTTCCGAGGCATGTCGTTGACGATGAAGTACTTCTGGGAGCCGAAGGTCACGATCAACTACCCGTTCGAAAAAGGACCGCTGTCGCCTCGCTTCCGCGGAGAGCACGTGCTTCGGCGGTACCCCACGGGCGAGGAGCGGTGCATCGCGTGCAAGCTGTGCGAGGCTATCTGCCCCGCGCAGGCGATCACGATCGAGGCGGAGGAGCGCGAGGATGGCAGCCGCCGCACCACGCGCTACGACATTGACATGACCAAGTGCATCTACTGCGGCTTCTGCCAGGAGGCGTGCCCGGTCGACGCGATCGTGGAGGGGCCCAACTTCGAGTACGCCACGTACTCGCACGAGGAGCTGTTGTACGACAAGGAGAAGCTGCTGAACAACGGGGACAAGTGGGAGAAGGAGATCGCGAAGAACCTGGCGAGCGAGGCTTTGTACCGCTGAGCGCGCCGTCCTTTCGAGGCGCAGCGTCGAGCCGTTGACTTCGCCAAGAGCGCCCACGGGTGGTTACACAATAGCCACGCACTGTAAAAACGTACATCTTCCGTTCAACCTGAAGCATTGATGCCCTGTATTCTATCCTCGAAGGACAGCGAATGATGAACTTTCGACGTTTTCACATTTTTCGTCGTTTCTGTGCTTTGAAAACCAGCACTGGCTCCAGGCGTCTCTGATCTTTCCCCCTTCACAACTCCACGCGCGGCAACCGGTGTTGACGAATTGTCGCCAATCGCACGGTAGCCAGCTCGGCCAATAGGCGAGTTGGCGAAGGATGGCGTCCTTCTGCGTTGCGCCGCCAGTGGCGGCGCACGCGCGGCTAGGGACTCGATCTTTCAAAGGTGCGAGCGATAGGTCGGCGACGGCGTCATCGTCGGGGCGAGATGCGGTACGTTGTGGCTCCATGGGCCGCACTGTGTGTCGATCTGAGGTACATCATTGCAGAGGCGTGTATCGAGCGAAACTATCCGTGGGTTGTGACGTCGGTCGTGCCAGCTCTCGAGCGCGGCGGACGCTTCAGCGTCGTGAAAGTCACGGCGAAGCAACTGCTCCTTCGCCTGACGACGACGACGACGACGACGACGACGAGGGCGCGGGCGCGGGCGCGGGCGCGTTGGATAGCGCGGAGGAGAAAGAAGTGGTCGAAACGACGCCTCGTGGTAGCCCTTGTTGGGCGGATAAATGGTTAAAGGTTCCGAAGGAAGGGTTCTGCGAGGTGCCGTGGAACGGAGGGACGGTGTTCGGCGTGATGTTCCTGTGGTTCGCGTCGTTCTTGTTGGTCGGGCACGTATGTTTGCCAGCCGCGGTGAGCTGGCTCGGGTTTAATTGCAGAGAGCTCTCCACGCGCGGTGTGGCGATGTACAGTTTAAGTGCGGACGTGGTGGAGATGTGCGTTGGTTTGGGGGTACTTTTCCAGTCTCTTCGCCCGTATTTTCCCCTCCCTAAACGGTGGTTCCCGGTGCGCCTAAACGGAGGGTGGTGGAAAGAAGTGTTGCTCGGGTGTACGGTGTTTCCCGCGGTGAGCGCTTTGAACACCCTGAACAGTCGGCTGATGCCGCTTCCCGTCACGGCGCTTCCCGTGCCGCCGTGGGAGCAATCGCTTCTCGCGAATGACGCCGTGTCCATCGGGTTCTACGTCGCGGTGGTTTCGTTCGTCGCGCCGGTGTGGGAAGAGACGATCTTTCGCGGTTTTCTTTTGCCGTCCTTCACCAGGTACTTTCGAATGGACGTTTCCATTTTGTCGAGCTCGCTGATTTTCGCCCTCGCGCATTTCAGCATGGAGCGTTTGATTCCGCTGACGTTTCTGGGTGTGCTCATGTGCGTGGTGTACCTTCGGTCGAAAAATATCCTGGCCCCCATCATCTTGCACAGCTTGTGGAACGCGTTTGCGTTCGTCGAGCTCGTCGCGAACCCGGCCGCCGTGATCACCTGGGTCACCGCGCTTTTCGGCGTGGGAATCTAGCTTAGTGCGAGTGTCTTGCTATTACAAGTTCTAATAGACACGGCACAAAAAATCGAAAATCTTCATAGTCCTTCCCGGCTCTCGCGTTGTGGTAGGTAACACACATGTTGTACTCTTATTTACCACACTCGCCTCAAAAGCTGGACATCTCGTTATCGTTCGTCATCAACGGCTTCGCGCTTCTCTCTTCTCGCAGGCGAACAAACGCCACACTTCCAAATCCAAACACGATTACAAGCGCCAACACGACGACCACCGCAGTCATAGCCTGTAGCTGCGCTTTCACGACGTCGATATCTCTTTCGCCGCTGGGTCCCCACGCCGTCGGAGCCGGCGCGGGTTCGCCGGGCGCGCCACAAGTGCAGTTACCCGCGAGCGGAGATCCGACGTTGTACACTTCGCACGGGTTAAAGACCGATAAATCGTCCACTTCAGGTTTAAAATCGAGGAAATCGTAGTAGTGCAGCACTGGAACGCCTCGCATGCCGCTGTCAGACCGGACGACGATACGGGATAGCATTCGGTGGTAGGACTCGCGTCGAACCATCCACGACGAAATCGGAAAGTAGAATTCGTAGACGTAGGAGATGGACGCGGAGGGATCGCTGAACGACGGTATCGTTACGTTTCGCGACCATTTCTCGCACGGGATGCCGCGAACGACGCCAGCTTCTGTGACCCCGTGATACACGTCAGGCGTGTCCCCGGTCACGCGAAGAAAATCCGCCGTGGTTGACATCCCATCGCCGCTGCCGCGCAGAAACATCGGAAAGTGTCCGTCTGATATCTTGTGGCCTTCGCAGTACCCTGAAGCGTGCGTCTGATTTTGATGCATGGACATATATATATCGTGCACCGGGTTCATGATACGAGTCTGCTTAGAGTACGAGGAGTGTTCATCAATCCGCAAGTTGTTCGTCGCGGCATCGTACCATTCATGGCGAAGCATCGAGTACGATACGGCTTCCAAGCCTTCACCCTCGTGATTGATGTTAGCCTCGATGGTCGCGCTCCACGATTCCGGGAGATTTGGGAGATGAGGCTCCAGGTTACAGCACGCGATTCGGGAGTCATCGGGAGCGTGAACGACGACGGAGGCAGCGCGCTCATAATCCACGAGATACGCACGGGTCGTGTTTGCATCTGTGGTGCGTCAAAGAGCGAAAAGAATATTGTCAGCTGCTCAGCTCCCTCGCCGCAAAATATATGGCAATCAGGGAGGCGGAATGTGGTACCATGGTAAAAGGAAATACTGACCTGTGGGAGAAGGAATTCCCCCAGGGAAGTTATGCTCGACCGTAAAGATGTTGTCACCTCCGTCTACACCCGCGACGTCATATAAAAAGTGAGATCCACCTTTCTTTGTCTCGCATCTCGTGGAATGGATGTGAGAAGTGGTCGAAAAGGCGGCACCATTCGGCTCGGGCTGGACCGCAAGTTTCACTTCAAGTAATGATTGACCCGCCGTATGATTGACAATCCGTCCTGTTCCCGCCGCGACGTAATTGAAGTGTTCGACATACGTATCAATGGGTGCCGAGAGGGACAACGTCGCTTGGAGGACTGGCACACCCCAGTTATCAGCATCGAAAAGGATGACCGGGAACTCGCACTTGGCGTACTCGCTAAACTCCGCCACAACGCCCCCCAGCGTTAGCATCACGAGAGCCAGAATTCGCATGCCGGCACGTGTTCTTGTCATCAAGGACGACACGATGATCCCCTAGCGTATCTTGCGCTAGAGGAAGTGAAGGAGCGACGCGTTCGACCCGGTGACGTGCTCTAATTTATTTATAAGTTTCGGTCCTTTTCAAAAGAATATTCGAGTACGCATTTTTCTGGGAAGCATCGACGCACAACGACGCGCACACGCCACCCTCTGTAATGATTTCCGACGCAGCATATACCGCCATGACTGCCACGAGCGGTGGCATCGCGACCTTCACTACTCCCGCGAGTCTTGCCGTCGCGGGCGAGGCCTTCCTCGGCCTCCCCAACCACCTCGTCGTCACTCACATTCTCAGTTCTGAGCATTTCGACGACCCCGCCGATCTCGCGCGGCTCCCAGCGGTGAGCCGCGCGATGCGCGACGCGGTGGCGGCGACGGGGCTTGAGTTTGAGGAGCTTGATGAAGATCGTGCCGTGAACCTCGGTTGTTTAAGCGCGGTGAAGCGCCTGCAACGGGGAGGGCGCCTGTCGCGTCAAGAATACCTTTGTCAGGCAGCGGCGAGGAGCGGACAGCTCGAAGAGTTGAAGGCGTTGCGCGCTGACAACACACCGTGGGACAGAAAGACGTGTTGGGCGGCAGCAAGGGGTGGCCAACTCGAGGTGTTGCAGTGGTCGCATGCGAACGGCTGACTGTGGGGCGCAAGCACGTGCGAGATGGCGGCAAGGGGCGGGCACCTCGAGGTGCTGCAGTGGGCGCGCGCGAACGGCTGCCCGTGGAACGGGAGAGCGCTGAACATCGCAGCTCAAAACGGCCACGAGACGGTGGTGCGGGCGCTTATCGAGGCGGGCGCGGACGTTAACAAGGTAAAGGATAACGGCTTGACGCCGCTGTACGTCGGCGCTCATAACGGCCACGAGACGGTGGTGCGAGCGCTGATCGATTTGGGCGCGGACATCAACAAGGCAAGGGATAACGCCGCGACGCCGCTGCTTATCGCCGCTCAATTTGGCCACGAGACGGTGGTGTGGGCGCTGATCGATTTGGGCGCCGACATTAACAAGGCAAAGAATAACGGCGTGACGCCGCCGTACATCGCCGCTCAAAATGGCCACGAGGCGGTGGTGCGGGCGCTTATCCAGGCGGGTGCAGACATCAAAAAGGAGAATGATAACGCCGCGACGCCGCTGCTTATCGCCGCTCAAAATGGCCACGAGGCGGTATTGCTGGCGCTTATCGAGGCGGGCGCGGACATCAAAAAGGAGGATGATAACGCCGCGACGCCGCTGCTTATCGCCGCACAAAATGGCCACGAGGCGGTGGTGCGGGCGCTTATCAAGGCGGGCGCGGACGTCAACAAGACGAGGGATAACGGCGGGACGCCGCTGCTTATCGCCGCTCAACAGGGCCACGCGGCGATTATCCAGATTCTCAGGGATGCCGGCGCGGTGTGATGACGGAAACGCTGGCGCGTATTGCTCCCAAACCGGGTGGATGCATTCAGCGCACGTTGTGACGAGCGCGCGATTGTGACACTCTCTTTAGAAAAGGCTCTATTTATGTTCTATTCGTACCTGATGCCGTTTTCGCGTCCTGTTTTTTCCTCCCCTTCGGCTCCTGCTTCTGTTCCGGAATCGGTGCGCTGCTGCAGCACCAGCAGCACGTGGTTTCTTCCTCGACGAAGGGAGATTTCCCGCCGTTGTCTTTCCCCGAAGCCTTGAACGAGCTTTTCGGGGAGATGGCCATCTCCGCCGGCGGCGTCGTGGCGTCATCCAGCGTCCAGTTCAGCACGGACATCTGACTCGTCAGAATTTCTTCTATCGTCAGCAGGCTTTCACACGTGTCGTTGAGCTGACTGAGCCTCGCCACCGGCGGGCTCTTTTCCTTTTGACTCGTCGGAGACAGCAGACCGAGTCCGGAAAGGAGACTGGCCAAAGGATCGATGGGAATCTGAATATACTCATCAAGGCGCTTGGCCGAGTATCGGAGCTCTCGGAACATCTCATCCGAAACCTTTCCATTTAGGATTTGCTGTGACCCTGGCAGGTCTTTCATTTCCATCACGCACCGTAACACCTCCGTCTTTCTCTTTTCAAACTCCGCCAGCGGTGCGGGTAACTCGTGTCCAGCCTGCTTCGTTCGCCTCACCGCGAGGTCACAAAGCGCCTCGACATCCCTCAGCCGTTCGAGATACCCACTCAGCGTGTCGTCTCTTTTGAACTTCCTCGACGCTGCTGACTTTGCAGAGCCGACACTCGAAGCACTGGGAGCGCGCGTCCAACTCTTGTCTAGCGGTACCCGAACCGGCGCAGGCATCCGTAGCGGCGACGAAAGCGACTGAATCTCTCCAGCCCCGGCTCCGCGAACGAAATCCCGGGACGTCCCGGACCGACCAGAACGACCGGACCGTGTTGACCGTGCATCCGGGCGCGAGGGCGTGCTCTCGCCACGAGAACGCTCCCGTCGCCCTGAGCTCGACGGCACACCCGGATCTCGCTCCTTGCCGCTCATGGCGCGCGCGCCTGCCGAGTGTGGTGCAATGTACCTTTCGTGACACAACGAAGGGCAAAATCTGGAAAACGCCCGACCATGCGACCTACAAATCGGAAAAAAAACAATAAATCAAAGTAACCCTGGGGTTGATGGTCTATTTGCCTCGATGCAGAGAAAAAATTCACCTCCACACTCTTGCTGAACCATTAATTAGAAGCCTTTCCGAGACGTGAAAGAGCGCCAAAAATGATTCAGAGGTAGAAGGCGCGATTATCTAGCGAACACGAGAAACGACACACAAATTAATGCGCTGAATCATAACCAAAGTGCCCGTGTTACCCCGAGCCTTGAAATCCGCAAGATCCGCGGTTTTAACGTCCTTCTCGAAAGATGCGAAGTGACAAACTACCTTCACCAGGAGTACGGAAACATCCAGAGGAACCGATTTATGCAAAATAGACGGTGGATGCGAGTAAACTGCAATACCTTTGAAAATTGAATATAACGCTTTATCAGGTGATTTAGCCGTGGTATGGTGCCCATATCGAGCATGGTGGTACGTACTGCGTTGTCTGTCCATATCTGTAGGATGTATAAAAGAATTCCAATCGCGGGGATCAAGATGACCGACTTTGTATTTCTCCGGTTCAGGCAGTTCTGAAGTGCCAGTCGTGAAACAATCAGGCAGTCATCAACGCCGTAGATCTTCAGCGCAAACACACCATCTACGTGAACTGGACTTCGACGTGTGTCAATGTCGAGCACATGCTTGCAGAACTTTCGAATACGCGCACGTCATTGACGGTTTCCGATGCAAAGGTCCATCGACCCAAAACTCAACGAACAAAAGATTCAAGTAAAACGCTCCTGAATTTATCTTACAAGCAGAGAAACACTTCTTTTCTAAGCGCTTTGAATTATTTTCTTAGCCCTTTCCTCGTCTTTCTAATATCATTTGAGTGAGCGTTTTCCATAAGCGCTTGTAGAAGTCTTTCGGATGTCCATACACGCATGCGAGTTTGTCGCTAGGTCATGGAGCTCACGGGTGGTTGTCCTTGCAACGTCAACTCATCGCTGTCCATGGATTGCGTTGCATGCTACTATCTCGTGGAGCGTGGAGAGCTTCCTCTTGTCTTGATGATACGGACATTTTTGTTGTTGATGTCGTCGCGTGATCTCAGCCGGAGCTCTTCGCGCTAGCTAAAGGAATCCCAGCCTACCCTTTATCGATGCACTTAGTTCAGGGGTCATGGCCACAACATCGCTGAAGCGTGATTTGCAGGTTCCACGTTGGTGCGCACCACGGCGTGATTTGCAGGTTCCACGTTGGTGCGCACCACGGTACGTTAGCGACACTTGTCAGTCCTTTGAATGCACACGAGAGACCGTGTCCTTCTATATCTTCTGAGGATGATCTTTTATCGACCCTCGAGCGTTTCCTCGACAGTCCTGAAGAGGTTGTCTCGATTGGCGTTGCTGCTCACAACGCGTGCGAGGACTCGTCCAACCAAATCCAGTGGATTCGGCGCTTTTACCGCGCCTTTGCCATCGTCGGGTGACTGTTAAACTCGCGGAACAGGTTTTGGAATTGACCATCCCAGAGAGAGATAAGTGGCAGGCGCGTATTTTTGGCTTACAGTTTCCCGAGGGTTCGGGTATGACTGAGCACAACCACACAAATGTCTGACGACGGTGCGAGCATATTGTTTTTTTTCGATGTTATGATTCTTCGAATTAGAAAAAAGGTAGTCAGTGCGAAGGCACTTCCAAGCTATATCTACCCCCACCCCCTACGATTACACCAGTTTGTCCATTATACTCGAGTTGGCCTTCTCCAATTTCATTAGATTATCGTACACGCCCAAGATCTTTTGACTGTTAATCTCTAGTACCAGCCCGCCAACCACGGTCTCGTCGAGCACGGTGTACGCCTTTGGCGAGTTGAAAATCAAGTCAAGCTCGCACACGTTCTCGAAGACTCGATCGAGAGTTTCGACGTATACCTGGATGAGATCGAGCATCGCCAGCTCCGACTCCGACCTGTCACTGAGAATGCAAAAGTACAGCGTCGCGAAGTGGCGGTACACGAGTTTGGTATCCGGACCGAAGGTTTTCTCGTCATCCACGAAACTACACAGGTGATCGGGGCGCCCAGTGACAATCTTATACACCGTCTGACACAGCTCGGTCTGCTTGTCCACACCTAGCTGCTCGTAAAAGCGGCACAGGCGGACCATGGCGTGGTTGTTCACCACGATGAATGCTTTGATCATGGTGGCTTTCCACGTTCGTCTCGAATCACAACGGAGAATTACCGAAGAATGCGCGCCCACCTGAAACGTAAGAATCGCTGGCCAGAGGATTGGCGCAGAGACTGGCGCTTGGCTTGCGATGAAGGGCGCCGAGGACGGTCCGTGTCTACGTGAGAAACACACGCGGCGCGTCTGTTCCGAGCGCGCGGGTTTATCCGCGTGCGTGGATCAGTAAGCGTCGGAAGGCAACGGAGATGTCATTCCAGGCCGCGGCCCGCTGTTTTGATATTTTGTTTTTGCGTTCTCGCCGATTTCGGGATTTCGTTTTCGCTTCGTCACTTGATTAGGAGATTCAGCCCGTTACCGCCAGCTCGTTCTCCTCGCGCTCCACTATCCAACGTGCACGCCCACCGTTCGTTTAATCATGGGTGCTACTACGTCGCGATGCGAGGAAGCTGAGGAGGCTGAGCCTTTCGAGGAGGTACGTTCTGCGAGTGAATATCTTCGACTGCGCGTCTCGATTTCGCGGTTTCCCCAGTCACGTTTACCGTCCCCGTACAGGAGAAATGAAAGAGCCCTAGCAAGACCCCAACCCTAACATTCGCACCCTTTCCCACGTCTTCAGGTTGAGGTGGAAGAGCCCGCCGCGGAGGAGGAGGAGGAGGAGGAAGCTGCCGTTGAAATTAAGGTGCGCATCTGCACTACGCGTGACCGCGCTCGCGCAAAACCCAAAGATCGAGGCTTTCCGATCCCTCCCGCGCCTAAAGATATTCTGGCTAACTTCGTTTCTTCCACCCACAGATTGAGACGGCGCCCTTCGACCCTCGCTTCCCCCAGACGAACCAAGCTAAGCATTGCTACACCCGTTACAACGAGTTTCACAAGTGCGTGCCCTCTGCTCCCCGGCGTCATCGACGGCACCAATCAAAGACTTCCTCAAATCACCCCGATTGCATGTTGGTTCCTGTCTCAGAATGCTGACAAACTTCTTTCCTCCCTCCGCCCGCTCTGCTCTTCCTTTTCTACGTCTCAGGTGCAAAGCGCAGAACGGTGAGGATGACGAAGAGTGCGAGAAGTACGCCAGGTACTATCGCTCGATGTGCCCTACTGATTGGGTGAACAAGTGGAACGAGGAGCGCGAAGCCGGTACCTGGCCCGGACGCTACTAAGGAGAGACCAGACGGCGATGTACAACAAACCGCGCTGGTTGTGACTAGCTAGACCTTTCCTGCTTGTCCGTAAAATTAAATACGCTACACCCGCTCATCTCCCGCGAAGCCACTCGCCTGAAAGCGTCCACGAACCCTGGACGTAAACGCGGTCCCAGAGGTTTCCGAAAGAGTCCAGCGCCGGCCGAGCGTCGAGGTGCATGGCAATTGGCGAGCGCGGGTCCAATGATTTCGCGTTGTAGAAGTCGATGACGTATCGCACGTCCACGCCACATCGATCGACGACCCAGTCATGACGGTCAAAGGGCAGTTTGAAGCCAAGAAAGTTTAGAAACCTGGCTTTCGGGCTGTAGTCGCGCGGTCGTCCGCGAAACTTGAGCAACTTTGGACAGTCGCACTCCGCGGCGTGCAGTCGCTCCCACTTCAGTACCTCTTCCCAACACCGCTCGTTGACCGCGTTGTGTATGGAAATGACGTTGGACATGTCGTCCTCACCTGGGTTCCAACCCTTGCGTACGATGGCGTTGTAAAACATTTGTTCGCTTGGATACCGCCACGTGCCCGCGGCGCCGCGTTGGTGCTCGGGCAGAGCTTTGTTCCTCTCGCTAATCGGGATCGTCGACGACACCCTGTCTTTTGACAGCTTCCCACTCTGTTGCAGCGCTCGTGTTTGATCTAGGTCGGGCATCATGTTGCTCGGATTCACAGATGACGGCGAGGTGAGATCGTTCGGGGCTTCGGCCGAACCAGATCCTTCGCACGCCTTTCCGCTCGCGATGCGTGCGAAAAGCGAACTTGCTTCATCCTGTGTGATAGGAGGCTTCGATGCCTTGCTGGCTGAGCCCCACCCGAACAACCCCATGATCGCGTCCACTCACCCCTAAGCGCGTGCCCGGCAAGCCGTGTGTGCGTGCGCGAAGCCTGTGTTCCCTCCTATGAGTGCACTTGCGGATTTCGCAACGTCGACAGTTGTCGAAAAAGAGAGCAGCAGTTTTACGGTTTTCACGCATTCGTCGATATTAACGCAACACGCATTCATCCAGAAGGCCGTGTTATTCGTCTCGCCGTGATGGTGGTACACTATTCGTAAGCTCTTTGGTAAAATCTGGGGCGCGAGATGATGAGCTCGAAGTTACGTACAGGTGACGTTGTGTTTGATTCTATTCTCGTGTTTTACATAAGTTAGTTAATTCATATGATGCAAAGACCCTCAGAGTCTAAGCTCCATACAGTCGGCTACTCAGATAATTAAGTTTTTCGGAGCTTCATTTCCAATCCAACTTTGACTGCTCGACGACGTATTCAGCCAAACCCCGCACCTCTTCGTCGGATAACCTCGCCCCGAACGTGCACTGACCTTTGGGCTGGCAATCCTGACTGTATCCTGGCATTTTGTTCTTGCCTCCGTATATCAGGTTGTAGATGGTATCCGCGTCGTTCACTCCATTTCGCTGTAAGTCCATCGGGAACAAGGATTTTCCTGCACTGACCACGTTTCCCCCAGCAGCGTGGCACCCAGCGCACGTCTTGTTGAACGTCTCGGCCGAAGTGTCCGCCAGCGCAGAGCCTGCGCTGAGTGTCACCGCCAAAGCTGCCGCGGTGGAGAATAACACACGTTTCACAGCTCCTGTTTCATGGGGCTCATGCGCCCTCCCGATGCTCGCCCAACAAAAAACCCGCGAGGCATCCTGCGACGAAACAGCAGTTTCGCGGTTCCGAATGACGGTGTAGGCCATGCAGCCCCCCACAAGGCGGCTTCTGTCAGCAATCTTTCTGTGACATCCAGAGCCATCGCTATCCCTAGGAATAACCCCCCAAGTTCCTCGTCGACACGCTTTTCCCGCAGTCGCCGACTTCTGGTTCGTCGAAATCAGCGTCGTCGAAAGCATCAGTGGCATGGCCATTGATGTTGTGTCGAGGCCTGCGCAGGCTAGGAGTGGACAGCCGAGAAATGTTGAAACGTGATGAGGAGCACTTTCTCGCGAGCGAAAATCCCGGCACGTGGCAAGCTCTCTGAGTGGTTGAAACAGGCCGAGGAATCTCGCCACTTCAGCGCGCGCGCTCAGACCCACGGCAGCTCTGAACGAACGCGTGTGACCTCATCGTGTTCTGAACGTTAACGTGTTAACCGTCATGTCACTCGCGACCGCCGCTTGCACGTCGACGGTCACCCGTCCGGCGTTCGCCGGAAGCGCGCGGCGGTCGACAGGTAAATCTAATCTCAAGAACGCCCGTGTGGAAACCGCGTCACCACGCTCCGGACGCGTGGACCTCGCGGCTCCGCGACGGTGTGTCCGTCACCGCAGGGGTCATTTGCAAACGTGCGCGAGTGTCAATCTTGGTGACGCGCAGTGGTACGTCAACCAGGGAGTCGCCGCGGCTGTTATCCTCGGTGGCTTCGTCGTCACGGGTGGGCTCAAGGAGCTCGGTTTTGGTGGAAAGAAAGAGGAAGAGAGAGATTACCGCGAGGACCCGGACGAACCGTGCAACATGTGCGAGGGCACCGGCCGCGCGGTGTGCGCGTGTACGCGGTGGTCTAACGACGGCGAGGGATGTGAGACCTGCGGATACACTTGCGTGACATTCTGCCCCGCCTGCCGCGGCGGCGGCAAAGCCATGCGCGTGACTCTGGAGATTCCCGTGGAGAACGACGAGTTGGCTGACATGGCTCGGGAAAAAGGGAACCGCTTCCAAGGTCCGTCTCCGTTCCTCGCCGCGATCGCGGCGCCGCCCTCGTTCAGCTCTGCGTCAGAAGAAATCGGACGCGTGGCGATGGACGGCCCCGTCTTGCACGCCGTGGTTTCTGAGCCAAAAAACTCTGAAGGCGCGCCGGGCGGGGAAAACGACGGAGGAGACCCGTCGTCGTCCAAAGACGATGAGTTCTACGCCCAGTCCGGCGAGGCGATTCGCACGTTACGTGAAGACTACCCGACTTTGCTCCAGAAACAGATGTCCTGGGGTATCTACCGCGAAGACGTCGGGCTGGTGGACGAGACGGAATCGTTTGGGCACGTGCGCGGGCACGTCGTGGCGAGCGGCTTGAAAGACTACAAGCGATGCCACAAGTGGCTGCGCACCGCGGCGGCGGTGATTTTCAGCCACTCGGAGGTGCAAGTGACGCGGATCTGGAGCCCACTGGGAATGAGCGGCGACCGTTCCATTAAAGTGCGGTGGAGTATCAAGGCGCGGCTGCGCATCGTGGGCGGCCTCACCGAAGAGGCGCACTTTGACGGCATCAGCGAGTACAAGCTGGACAAAAGCGGATTCATCTACCAACACACCATCACGGATCTGGACTGGGACTTGGCGCAAATGCGCGATCGCATCGTAGACATGGGCAACGTGCTAGGCCAACGCGCGCGCGAGCCTCAGCTCGGCAGTGGACAGTGGTTCAGGGATCTCGTCCCGGCTTGGTTTACGAACAGATCGTGAATGCGACTAGAATACTGTATCAAAACATACTAATCACACACGCCGCAAAAGAAGCGGCGATGTCTAGAGCTAGAGCCTGTTGTAACACCTAATAGACTACATTCAAGTCGGTCGAGTCACTGCTAGGAAAGAATCGCCTTGGTAGGAGCGAGGGTTATTATGTCAGCGTGAGTCCAACTTTTTCGTGTCAAAAAAAAAGGCGAGTAGAATCGTGGCCGAGAAAAACACGGAGCCTCATGCGTCAAGGCGTGCCTTGCGAGCATTATTATCGACAGGACCAGGCGGCCTAATTACCAGCGTGCCAAAGTCATCCGTTAGCGATACTGAGGGGCATCATCGGCTCCGGGAAATAGCGTGTAGGGAGGTGGACACACGCGGTGTCGAACGCAAATCGGAGAGAAAACCTCGGGCTTGGCGGCGGCTGCAAAGTGGGGAAAGACCACGCGCAAGGGCAATTACCCGGTGTTGCTATCGCCGTTTGGCGTCGTTCATATCCGTGGCACCATCGAGCCCGGTGCGGTACCCGTCGTGTCGACCGCGCCTAAAGTTCTGGCGCGTTTGGCACAGAGCGCGCTTCTCGAAGACGATGATTTACGATAGAAGATTGATTCTGTCGCGTTTTTTGTCTTTTTCTGCAACTTTTTCGTTATACAAGAGCTCAATCCTCTATCGGTAGATGTGAATGCGGCCGCTCGCAGTACCGGCGGCGATGATGTTCCTGGTGGGGTGCACGGCCATGCGCGAGGCGATGGCGGTCATCCGCTCCGCGTCCGAGAGTTTCGCGGCGAGGCTACCCGTCGCGGCGTCGAAAACCTCGACCTCGCGCTTCATGCTCCCCACGACGACGCCATCCGCGCCCGGCGTCCACACCGCGCGGAACGGCAACACCCATCGCCCGGTTTGGTTGTTGTGGCGAATCCGGAGCGCGGATTTCGGATCCTCGTCAATCGACCCACCCTTTGGTCGCCACACCCTAAGCAAATCGTCGTAGCACGTCGTGAGAAGGCTTCCCTTGCCGTCTGGCGAGAAGTACGCGGCTTGGCACGACTTTGAGTGCTGCAGCAGCGACAGTGGCTTCGCGCCCTGGCCCGTCTTACGCACGTCCCACACGCACACGGTTTGATCGCCGCACGAAGTCGCTATGGTGCGCTCCGCACCAGGCTCCAGGTGAATGGTGTTGATTTTCTTTTGGTGCAGCTGCACCGCGGGAGAGGCGATCTTCCCCGAACGCGCGTCCACGACTTGGTAGTTGCCTCGGTTGTCCGTCAGGTGAATCGTGCGGCCGTCAATCGAGACGTCGCACGCGCTGAACTCGTCCTCGTCCTCGGTAGCGAAGAGCTCGACGAAACTTTTCTGTTCGATGTCAAGCGCGCGAACAGCCCCGTCGTACGCGGCGGTGATGAGCTTACCTGCAAGACCGCCTCTTCCCCATTTCAAGTGACACACGTACGACCCGTGCGGTTTGAAATACAAAACGCCGTCTTCGCTGCCGTCGCCGTCTTCCTTGGCGGCGCCGTCGCCGTCGTTGTCCACGCGCCAAAGTCCGATGTTCCCGTCTTTGTCGCCCGCGCCGACGAGAACCGGTCCGCCGGGGTCGTAAGGCGCCATGTCAAGGTGAGTCACGCCTCTGGGAACAACCTTAGCCACGGACTCGTTCATCAGCGTTAGCTTTGACTTTGACACGCCGGCCGCGGAGGTTGGGGGAAACGCCAGTTCTCCCTTTTTCGCGTTTGTTTTCGACACGGAGTCGAAGGATTTGTTGAACGCCCCAGCGGTGAGGAACGTGCCTGTTTTGAAATCACCCGATTCTTTAAGCGGTGCGCCGAGGTGGTCGCGAAGAAAATTGATGAACGCCTCGTCCGCGCTCTCGTCGCCGTTGATTGACGCCAACAAAACCGGTCCCTCCGGTCGCGACAGACCTCGCTCAATCTCTCCGTTCCACCCACCCGTGCTCGTGCCGTTCGCGAGAAGCACGGTCCCGTCCCTGCGTTCGAGATCGATCCCGCCCGCGAGATTAGGGTCAGGTGCTTCGTTCCGGACGCGTCCGCTTCGACGCAACGGACCGGGTTCCGCTTTCGGCGCGGCTTTGCGTTTCGCGCCGATGCCTCGCTGAATGGGTCCCGTTTTCGTCGCCGCGGTTTCAATTTCCGCCGCGAGGGTTCCGATGTGCAGCGCTTGCATGCGCAGCTTGTTCCGTGCGATGTGCGCTTCCCTTTCGCGCTCGAACTCGGTCAAGCCGTCACCGGGAGGGCTTTCCGCGACAGGCGCCTTGGGCGTCGCTTTCGCCGCCGGGGTGCCCACCGCCGCGCGGGCGCCGCGCGTCGTTCGCGCCAGCGTCAACTCAGTTTTGCCTCCCGCCTTGTTTGTCGTTTTCGCCAGCGTAACCTCCGCAACCGATACGCTCGTTGTTTGGTTGCTTCGTTTGGATCGTTTCTTCGCCCCGGCGTTCGCGTCGTCGTCCACACCGAGCGCGGTAAACACCTGCGCGCGCGTTTCGTCGTCCAGATCTGTGAAGCCTTTTATCTCAGACACACCGCCGAAGTCATCAACAGCGTCGAGTATCGGACGCAACGCATCGCCCAAGCCACGCAAGCCGTAAAACGTCTTGTGATCCTTGCTGCACAAGGCGAGCCTAACGTCGCCCTTGGCGAATGGTTCGTCCGTCGCCTTGCACTTTCCTCGATTCGCAGGCGCAACCTCGAGAAAGCAGTGTTCAAGAGCGCACTTTGGATGTTGCCACGTGTCCGCGACTCGTCCCGCGACGAACGCCTCGATGCCAACGCGAAGCTCGCCAACAGCGATACCTTCGCCACAACCGCGGCAGGTGCTTCGACCGGTCTTGGCGTGTTCCAGCTTGGGGATCGTCATGGTCCTTTGCGGTGCGAAGTGACGAAACGTCGTTTGGCGCGATTGATGACGTCGTGGCCAAAATAATGGCATCGAGTTGGCAGTGGCAATGAACTACGCCGAGGTTTACAGCAATTTTCGGCAGTCATCACGAACACCACGACGTGATGGGCGCACAAGTTGTTATACAGTGTCGGGATCGTTACAACGAGCGCATCAAGTAGGTTCCTCTCCCCCCTCTCCACTACTCGAATTTCGTCTTCTTCCCCGCGGCTTTGACGCTGCCCCACGCTTCGTTCGCGGCTTTGCGTTTCGCGGCCCACGCGGGATGCGCCGCCGCCGCGGAGTCGGCGTCGTACTGCGCTGGAAAATTACTTTTCTTATCGTCTCTCCCTTTCGAGTCCTTCTCCCGGTCCCCCGAAGGACCCATGGGTTGCGTGACCTTCCCAACAACCTCGCCCGTGCCTTTGATCTCGCCCACGTAAAGCTTCTTCGCCCGGATGGCTTTCTCTTTCTTCGGCTTTTCTTTCGCGGGTTCGGAAGGCGTTTGCGTTTTGTGGCCGCGATCGTAACCGCCGCCGGCGCCGCCGCGACCGCCGCCGCCGTCTCGTCCTCCCCCCCGTCCCGCACCTCTGCCCCCGAAATCGTTGGCACCAGAACCTCGTCCGCCGCCGCCCCTTCCACCTCCCGGCGCCGGCGGCGCCGGCACGGAACGCCTCGGCCCCGCGTGCCCAACGTTCCCGGCCGCCGCGCCGTCTTCGCCGAACGCGACTTTCGTGCCTTTGGGCGCCGCCGAAAGCGCAGCCGCCGCGGCGCGTTTCGCCGCCCACGCCGGGTGCATGTTCGCCTCTTGCTCCGCAGCCTGGCGCTTCGTACGATCCCGTTCCTCCCTCACCGCCTTCACGTGGTTCGCGTTGTCGCCGTGTGTCGTGAACGCCATCGCTCGTCGCGCGCGCTGGCCCATGCGCGCTTTCGGTTTCTTCTCCTTGGGCTGGTTCGGCAGTTTCGCCGGTTTCGCCGGTTTCGCGGTCGTCGTCGCCGTCTTGGCGTTCTTTTCGTTCCTCGAGCCCTTCGCACCCTTCTGCTCCACCCCGAGAATCTTCGCCAGCTCGGGGGGAAGCTCTTCATCTGGGTCCACGTCGCTGTCGCTGTCGCGCGCGAATTTTTCATCCTCCTCCTCTTCGGACTCGATATCCCCGATTTCCTCATCCTCGGACTCGATCACGTCTCCGTTTTCCTCGGCTAGGAACTTTCTCAGCTCGTCATCCTCGTCCTTAATCACGACGTCGTTCGAATCGCTGTCGCTATCATCGCTCGAAATTCCACGATCGTCATCCTCGCCGCCGCTGCTCCAGTCGTCCTCGTCCACGGCCTGGTTGTTTTCAGAGTCGGCCTTTTCAGAATCTGACGCGCCGTCGTCTTCCGAGTCAGACGCCGCGTCGTCGCCGCTCCCGCTGCCGCTTTCGTCATCCTCGTCCCTGTTCTGTTTGTCCACATCCCCAGGCCCCACGTTTTTCGTCCTCGCGATCGCGTCTTCCTTGTCCTTAGCTTTTTCATCCTTCTCCTCTTCCCGCTTTTCCGCGGATTCAATCTTCGCCAGCCGCTGCGCTTCCTCACGGTCCTTCCTCCCGAGCGCCCACGCCTGTCTGTCCCCGACCAAAACCAGTTTCTGCTGCAGCGCGGCTACTTCTTCCCTCACGCCTTTGGCGCCCAGCACCCTCCGTGCCACCACCAGGCTGGGGTGCGCCCCGCCCGCCGCAATCGCAGCCGCGCCCACCGCCGCTAACGCCGCTTTCGTCGCCGCAGCGTCGGCGCCGACGTCGCCGTCAAACGGAAGCGTCGCGTTCGCGGAGGGCGCGTCTTTCCCCACACTCACGGCGTCGAAAGTTGCGTCGCCCATCAGCGTCCCAAGGGCATCAAGATCGAGGACATGCACCGCCTTCAGTTGCTGCGCCAGCTTTTCCGAATCCACCACCGCGCTCGGCGGCGGCGCCAGCGCCGCCGCTTTCTTGGTCTTCCCCTTTGCCTCTAAAGCTTTCGCCGCCGCCGCCGCCGACGCTTGCGCGATGCGACGCTTGATCTTTTGAGCCTCGAACGTTCGAGCCTTTTTCAAAGCCTGTTACGGGAGCGAGCGGGTGGTCAGCACAAGGGGGTGGGTGGTTAACGAGCGGGGGCGTGGCAGACGTGCCACCGCGAGTCGAGCGCGGCAGAGACCGAGAGACGCCAATCAACCAACCTTTCGGATGCACTTCACGCCGTGATGCAGTTTCTTCTTCCGGTTCTCGTCCGTGATGTCCTGGCCAGAGTTATCGCGCCGCTGCTTCCACTTCGGCCACCGTTTGCCTTGCAGCCCCATCGTGGGGTACGCGTGGCGAGGCGCCCGCGCGACGCGGAGTGGCTGGGCTCGGCGCGTGAAAAAGTTGGCGGCTTCGTTGGTGCCTTTCCGAGACTTTTCTACGAGTTAGTTCCTCAGATCCCGCACCAGCAGCCCGTCCTGTCGAATCGAGCGTCCTTTCCCTCGACAAGCGCAGACATCAACGCACGCGACGATTCTTGATTGACACCAGAAAGGCGCTGCCCGAACACGCGGCAGGCTGGATGCGGCGGAACGTGAACACCCGAGACATGCTCCCGAGTTCTCCCGGGCGCGCCGGGAGCCCCGGGTACGTCCGCCCCGGGGACAGTTCCAGGCTCTCCGTGCAGGACAGCTCGCTGGTACGACTCACAATCGGCCGCAATCGGCGCGTGATTCCCGCGCGTCGTCGAACAAGCACTGACGTCCCCCCAACCCAACTCGCAGTCCTGGGTCCGCACGTCTATGAGCAAGATCACGCTGGGTAAGGTCACGGTGACCGACCTGGCGAGTCGGGATCCCAGTGTGACCACGGAACCCGTTTTGACTTCCCCGCGAAGTCTTCGCGTGTGCTTGGAGCGAGGCGTCGAACCCGCGATGCTGGTCCCCAAACGTTTGGCGGATTTCGCGTCGTCGCCGAACGTCAGCGCGGCGACGCGACGCGCGCGGTGGTCAAGGCACGAACAAACGCGGTGCGCACGAGTAGTCGCCCTGAACAAAGCGAGGGACGTGTTGCCTGAAGTTGAGCAAAGTGAAGTGAGTGAAGTTCCCGGGGTCAAAGGCGCCGTCTCGCTGGGCGGCGCTTTTGGACGCTCGGCGCGCGCGGGTGTTTCGCCGTGGCGCGCTTTTTCTTTTTCGGGTTCGAACCAGGGTTGGGACTCCGGCCTTTCATCACCATCTCCGTACGACACTACGTACGCATCAAGAACCCCCCCGATGCGCCGGCAAGCGTTTCTGCGCCCCACCTCGGCGCCTGTGAACTCGTTCTCGTACCACGGCGACATCTCCGCGGTGCGTGAGGAGGAGCGGCGCGTGGAGGCTGCTCGCCGGCGCACGGAAAAGCAGCTCGCCGTTTTACAAACGGCGAAGGCCACGGCTGAGCGCATACGGTCTGTGAACGCGGCGAAGATCGCACAAGCGAAGCGCGTGGACGAGTTCCGGGAGGCGGCGATGGCCCGAGTAGAGCGGGAGCGGTGCGAGAAGGGGTTTCAGGATTTGCAGCGCTCAAAGGAGGACGCGAAACGGTTCGAGGAGCGGAAACGCAAAGACAGCGAGGCGCGGTTCCAGGAACGGCAAGCCGCGTTACGTGAGCAGCGCGACAAGGAGACGAGGGAGCGCTTACAGCAGGAGGCGGATGAGGCGGCTCGGGAACGAAAAATTAACGATTTCCGGAAAAGAACGGAGGCCATCGCGGCAAACAAAAGAGCGTTACTGTCGATCAAAGATTGCGAAATGGGCGAACGCGAACGCCACCGGATCTTAGCGAAGGAATTGGAACACCAGGTTTTAACGGCACAGGCGGAACAACGACGCGTGCGATTTGAAACTCGGTTGTTATCGGCGCGAACGAAACACACACACCTGACGGAAAAGAAACGGCTGAGCATAACCCAGAAAACCGCAAAGGCGGCGCTTCGGAAGATGAGCGCGGAGGAGGCGGAGGAAATTTCGCGACAAGAAAAGATTAACAAACTGAAAGAGAAACAACAATTCAGAGACTCGCGATACAACGATGGCAAGGAGATGGAGCGATTGCGTTCTGCTCGTTACTTGCGGAAGCAACAGGAGGATGACGAGGCGTTGCGAAACGCCAAGGCGCGACGCCAAAGTGAGTTTGAGCGCGAAGCCCTCGAGCGCCAGTTATCGCTTGAAGAAAAACAAGAAAAAGTCGAAATGGCCACGCGGCGTAAACAGTACAAAGCGTCGTTGTTGCTGGAGAAAATCGAACGCGAAACGCACCGTGCGAAGGCGCTGAACAGCGCTAGGCAGGAGCTGGCGCAGCAAAGGCGGCTGCACAACGACGAGCTATCGCTGGAGCGAACGCTGTTGATGCGCGCTGATCCGCGGGAAATAAGGAGGGTCCAGTCCTTCAAAGCGAAGCACTCGGGGCGGCCGCAAAGCGCGCGGCCCGCAAGCGCGCTGAGGTCACCGTACGCCAGCCCGTATGCGAATTTGATGAGCCCGGACACACCGAGGGGGGTGCAGGATGAGTCTGAGTTTTTTTAATTAAGTTAAACTACTACGCTACCAAGGTATGAACCTGCGATGACACTCGCATGACGCTCGCTATTACTATTACCTCGCTTGCCAGATGAATATTTCCGCGGGTTCCGGTTTCTTGGTACCCTGCCCTTTTATGGACCCCAAACTGAACGGCCCACCACCCGTTGGTTTCGTGGGAGAAGCCACCGCCGCGTGTGTGCTTCCCGCGGCGAAAATCGCGGTGCCGTCTTTGTTCGAGGCGACGCACAACAACGGGACGGGTGTTTTATTTTTTTCGTCGTCCCCGAATTGTCTCAGCGCCGCGCTTTTCCCGCCGCCTTCGCCCGGCGTGCACCGCACGACGCCGTCGCTGCCCACCATGGCGAGCCATCCCCCGCCATCATCTCCACTCGGCACAGCACAAAGCCCCATCACGACCACCGGGGTGTGTATTTTGCGTACGCATCTGTGTGACATGCGCACGTCCGTGATCACCACGGTTTTGTCCGACCCGGCGCTCGCGAGCAAATCGCCGCCCGGCAAAAAGCACGTCGCGGCGGCGAGGGCGTTCGGGTGGTTTGGTATCGACGCCACCGCGCTCGCCGTGCTTCCGCCGCCGTCGCACCCAAACAGCTTCACCGTGCCGTCGCTGCACCCTGACGCGAGTAAGTTTCGCTTCCCGCTGTCACTAGATAAACTGAACAAATAACCGGGTTCCCACCGGTTTGGCGGGTTGTTTTTAGTTTTATTCACAGCGGTGTCAGATCCGGAGAGATCGTGTTTCACCGGCGCGACACAAACCAGCTCCGTGACGGTTTCCAAATCCCACAGCCGCAAATCGGTTCCCGCCGCGGTGGCTAGGACTGGGCTACCTCCACTCGTGTCGCCTATAAACGCCAGCCCGTACACCTCGCCTGCATGCGGACCGAGCACGTCCACCCTCGCCACCGATGTTTCCTGTGGGTCGTGCGCGTTTGCCGCCTCACCGAACCCGGGCTGCGCCACTTTCCACACCGCCACACCGCCATCCGCGCTCCCCGACGCAAGGACGCGCATAGTAGGGTGCCATGCCACGCGCGTGACTTCGTCTTTGTGGCCGCGGCACACGCCGTGCGGCACGACGCGACCGCCGTTTCCGGCTCCAGACTCATCACGCCACACCCGCGCGGTTTCATCCTCGCCCGCGGTGGCGAACAGATTTTCGTCCCAGGGACAACTCGCGACGTCGAACACGCGGCCGTAGTGCGCGCGTGCGGGGGCGTCCGTTCGACGGACGCCGCGCGCGAACGCGGGCGGCGGGAGGGGGCACGACATCGCGAAGGCGTGTGTCGATGTGTCCGATTGCTATTAGATTCGTGAAAGTTTCTGTTCGATAACAACGCTTATTTTGGACTTGCACTTGCTGCACTTGCAGCAGCACTTGCTCTAAATGGTCTGAAATAGTTACGCGTCGTCGACGTCCGCGCCCTCGGTTTCGTGCACCGCCGCGGGTGCTTGTTTCGAAGGTGGCGGCGCTTCGGCGGCTCCGCCTGCGAAAACAACGCTCAAATCGGCATCCACTTCGTACTCGTCGATTTCACACCCGAGCGTACTTTTGCGCCGAACGCGTTCCGAGCGTAAACTCATGTCCGACCGAAACGACCCAGTCCTTGATGAGCCTTCAGGCGGTGTTACCATCTCGTACCCCGTCGTGCTATGCCGTGGTACTCGCCCTGCAGGCTGTTGGTTTTGTGTCGACCGCACCGAAAAGCTCGAAGCCCGCATCGCGTTGCGCCATTTCTGCTTCACCGTGACGTACTCCTTTTCCGACCTCGCGGAAAAGCTCGAGTCACGCGAGACGTTGGTTGCTTCGAGCTTCGCCGCGATTTGCGCCGCCGCCGCCGCCTCTGCTGCCGCAATTTGCGCCACCGCCGCCGCCGCCTCTGCCGCCACGATTTGCTCACCCGCGAGCCGTTCCTTGGTCTCCGCTTCAAGAACAATCCGGGCCTCCAGCTCGAGGTCGCTTTGCTGCGTTTTCAGCCACCGCGCTCTGGTTTGCTTTCTTAAAATCTCCTCATTCTCAACCTGCGCGAGACTGCGCGCCAAACCCACGCGGCAGTTCTCAAGCTGCCGCGCCGCCGCGGTTCCCGACTTGGCGTCCACTAGGGTATCCACCCGCTCGGCGTCAGACGTTATTTTTCGTCCCAGCCGGGCTCGGGCAACCGCGTTGACCCTTTCCTGGTTCTGAACGCGTTCCGTTCGGTCGTTTTGTCGCAAAACCCGCTCAAACGTAACCTTCGCCGCGACGGCTTTCTTTTCCGCGGCTAACTTCCGCGCGTGCGTTTCGTGTTTCGCGCTGGCGAGGTGAAACTTTTCAAGGCGCGCTTTCTCAACCGCCGCCAACGCGGACGCGACTTTCGCTCTTTTCGTTGAAGCAACAAGCGTAAGTTGTTCCATCTTTGTGTCGTTTCTGTCGTTAAGCCGGAACAAAGCCGCGTTCGACTCGCGCTGAAGCCGTTGTTGCACCAAATCCTGTTTTTTCTTCTCGTCGAGCGCATTTTGCGCCAACAGGTTTTTCGCGACCGAAAGTTTCAAAAGCGTACCGCCGAGGTTGGGACCTCGCTCCGTGCGCTTCGCGTCGCGCTCGGTTTTGACTTTTTTTTCGTACTCGCGCAAACGCTCAGCGCGCTTCTCCAGCGTGTGTCGCAACGCCTCCGTTTCAACTTCCTTTTTCAAATGCAACGCCCTCGTTTTCCCTGCCCGCGCGGTGTCCCGCGCGCGGCTTTCCAACCGTTTCCACTCCTCGTGCTTTTTCAGATTTTTGAAATCTTGCGTCTCCATCGCCCGCCGCGCGGTTTCCTCCTCCACTCGCTTCAACGCTTCGGCGCGCTCATCTGTTTCGTAAACCTCCGCCGCCGCCTTCTGCTGCGTGTTCTTCGCGACCTGCGCCGCCGTCCGCTGCTTCTCCCCAAGAACCGCCTTGGTTTGCAAAACCCGGCGCCGGGCCGCGACCTTGCCGGCTTTCTCCGCGAACTCCGCCTGCAGCTTTTCCGAGATGAAAAAGAAAGTGTCAGTCTCTCGTGATGTGTATGAGGGATTGGAAAGGGTATAGGAGTGGGTAGTACTCTCCGACTGTACTCCATACAGAGCAGTAATCAGTCGGTGGAATGAGGTAAATGGGAAAGTTCCCTACCTTTTCCTCACCCGCCAGCTCTGCCAATCGGTTCGCGTCCATCTTCAAACTGTGCTTCGCCCGTTTCGCCTCGTCCAAAACGATGCGCTTTTTCAGCTCAGCATCCGCTGAGTTTTCCCCAGGCGGCGTGCTTTTCGTGACGAACGACGCGGCGTCGTGGTCCATGGCGAGGCTCGGGGGCGAGAAATCCGGCTCGAGGTTCACGCGCGCCGCGATGAGCGAATCCAGCGTTTTCGTTCGTCCCGCGAGGTGGTGTTGATACGCGGTGCGTTGCAGGTCTTCGGAGACGCCTTTTTCCTTGAAACTCGCGAAATCTCTCTCCAGCAAACTCAAAGGATCCACTCCGAACTCCATGCACACGTGTACCGATCGGGGGGAGTTTAAAAAGGTACGCGACGCCGGCTTGGTTTGCGAAACCGCTTTTTTCCATTTTAAAGACGACGTCGGCGACGACGGAACCTCCAAAACGGAAGGGCGCCACACGGGAAGTTTCAGGTGCTCCAGGGTGACGGTGGGAGAGGCTTTCCCAACGCCGTACCGAGCGTCTGTAAGGGTGTTTGTTGCGGGGGTGATCGGGTCAGAGAGGGATCGGATTTGCGATTTGTGATTCTTTGCGCGAATGTTGTTTTTTTTGCCCACAAGAGAATCGCGCAATCCATTTTTGGGTCCAGCCGAGTCACGTCAACGACGCGAGCTAGTGGTCGACGACGCGGGATCGAACCTCCGTCGATCGCGGCGCACGCGCTCGATGAGTTGGAAACGGGAGAGCACAACGAAAGAAACGCAGGCGCGCGCGTGTGGGTAAACCCGAACGTACAAGCAGGAAGGAGCACACGTACCTCTCAGCGCGTTTGTCATGACCTGGACGAATTCATCCGGCGCGGGCCCTTTCTGTTCCGCCGCGGTGGTCACCGCGGGGACCAGCTTCGAATCCTCGCCGCAGCTGAACTCCAGCCCGCCCATACCGGCCACGGGTGGGGTTTCGGAAACAGTCGCGGAAGGTCGCGCGCCGGGCGTACGGCTGTGTGGACCGAGGTCAATCCAAGAGGCCTGAGGCCTTTTCCGGCATTTAGCGAATCGGACCCATTTTTCGAGAAAACCTGGCGAGCAGCGATTGCGTCTCTCCCCACGAAACTCCAACTGCAGAAAAAAACAATCAAAACAATCGCCTTGTAAATAAATATTTCTCGTCGTTGTGGAATTGGACGAAACCGAAACCGCGTTGTCGGCATGTCAGACCTTCAGTAGTATCGGCGGCGGCCTTCGCGCGTTCGGACTAGCCGAACACGCGAAGTCGCACCGGGGGACGTGCCGGGGTTAGGGAGTCGGGACCCGGCTCGGTTTGTGGCTGGTATTCGCGGAGAGATTCAAATTGCGATTACTTTTTTTGGTGGCTTGGTGGGCGCGTGTTAGTTAAAGAAAGCCTTCCACTCCCGTGCTTGTCCACGGGCGGGGCGTATCGGGGCGACAGTCACGCTCTGTTGGTTTCGCTGGACAACGGGATGTCGGATTCCCACCAAACCGCGTCCAGGTTGGCACAGGTGGCGCGTCGGTTGGAAGGCACGAGTCCCGGATTTCCGCCCTCGACGTCGCAGCCCGAATCTTTGTCGTTGCCCATCTCGGATGGGCTCCCGTCAGAACCCACGCTGGTTGCGTTAATCGACATAGGCACGAACCGGGCGTACGTCGCGGTCGAGGAGGAGGACGGAATCGTCGCGCTTGAGCTTGGCAACGTCACCGCGGACGAGGCACTGCAACGCGTGCGAAGCGTCCAGGGCGCTACCGCCAATCACGCAACTTCCTTCGTATGGAGAAGGCACCCCGGCGGGTTTGTGGGTCTAGCGCACCCGCCCACGGGCCGGTTCCTGCAAGCCAAGAAACAAGGCATGCGCCGACTGGTTTTCTTCGCAAACACCCTGGGAATCAACGAGCAGTTCGAGGTGAGTGACATCCGGGGCGTGAACGGCGACGCGAGGTTCGAATCAGATCCGGCCGCGGCACTCGCCACGCTGACCCTGCGCCCGCGGAGGTTTCCCAACGTCGCGCTACACGTGCGTTTAGTAAACCTGGTGCCTGAACAGAGGCCTCAACAACCTCCAAATCCCCTGGAAAGAGCGATACTTTCAGGAACCTCCTTCCCATCAAACGCGTTCCCGTTTGGGTCGCGGCTTAACTCTGGCCGGGCGACGCCGAGGACGTCTGAAACGTCGACGTCGGCGCCGCAGTCGCCATCGAGAAACGCGGTGCCCGCGTTCCGGCCTTCCGGGAAACCACCCACGCACGGTCAAAGTCAAATCGGAAGCGCCAACACCTCAACGTACACCACCCCAAACGTGTCACCCAACACGTTCGCGATTCGGAAAACGTTCCGAGAAAAACTTTCCTTAGCGCCGACGAGCGCCGGCGTTACCGAAACGAACTCGCTCGCCGGCAGCGCGGCGAAACAAAGCGCGTACGGCAAAAGCAGCGCGTTGTCGCTTCCCAAATACGGCAAAGGCATGTCCAGCTCTTACGGCGGCAGTTTGATGAGCACGCCAGGCCGCCTCGGTCTGGCGGGTCTCGCCGTGACCCCCGGGGGAGGCGTCGCCGTGGGTGAGGTGTCGCAGGATGACGCGCTTGACCTCGGGTTAAGGTTGATGAGCAAGTTTGCGCGGGAAAGCGCGATGGGGGGCAACCGGCGATACGCGCGGCAGGTGTTTTCGTTGTGGGTACGGCACCACCAGACCTTGAAAAAACACGCCTCGAGGGTGGTTCAATTAGCGTCTTTGATGCGCAGGTACGCGTTGCGCTTACCAAATCAAAAGCCTCCCTGTTTCGCGGGTTGTCCGCCCGGAATTACTCAGGCCACATCACGAAACACTGACACGGCTCGTTTTACCCATCACAGAACCATCACGCGGCGGGGTTGGAACCGATGGCGCGCCGCGAGCTTTGCGAAAAAAGACGCGCGCGACGAAGGTACGTATTGCATTTCCCAAATCCAGCGACGGTTTTGCCGATTGTCCAGAATAATTACTCACTCACATAACGAAAGACTGACACTTTGTTTTATTCATCTCAGTGAAACGGCTCCGCGCGGTTTTGAACCGCCGGCGCACGCGCCGGTGTTTCTTGGCGTGGCGTGACTCGTGTTTCGCGACGGCGTCGTTACGAGCGCGAGTGCGGCGTGCCACGATGCGGTTTTCACGGAACAAGCTCGCGGTGGCGTTTTTCGACTGGCTGGACGTGGTGGATGTTCGACAACGGACGGAGGCGGAGTCGGCGGCGGCGGCGGCGAACACGGAAAAGTCGCGGGCGGCGATCGTCGCGACTGAAACTTCGCGGCGAAACAAAAGCGCGCGGTTCGAAAAGAACTGGGAGGCGCGACGACTGCGGATATGCGTATCGCGGTGGCGAAGTGAAACCCTGGCGTCGGCGAGACAAACACGTTTAGTGCAACGAGCTCTGGTGCGATTGACGAACCGACGCGTGGTTGGCGCGGTTGCGCGGTGGCGTGCAGGTACGTGTTGCATTTCCCAAATCCCTCCGACTGTTTGCCAATACAAGACTGACACTTTGTTTTACCTATCGCAAGCGGCTGTTGAAATAAACCGGACGCGAAACGTGTTGCGCAAAGCCGCGCAACGGTGGTTGCGACGATCCCTGGGTGTGGCGTTCCAAACCTGGCGAACTTGTACCCGGGACGTGAAATCTTTCGAAACCAAAGCGAAAATCGCCTCGCGGTTTCTTCGCGCCGCGGCCAAAAACACGGCGTTCCGGGCGTTCAACACCTGGCGCAACTGGGCGGGCGACCGAAGAGCGCTGGACATGACCGCGGCGCGATGCGTGTTGCGGATGCTTCGCCGGCGCCTGGCGGGCTCGTTTTACGATTGGCGCGCTTTGACCGAGGAAACGCAACAAGAGGCGCGCGCCACGACAACCGCGATCGCGGCTGATTCACGTTTGGAACGATTGTGTGAGCGGTTTCTCGGCGCGGTGACACGACAGGTTTTGGTCAAAGCGTGGAACGCCTGGTCGGTGCGCGCTTCCGTTCTAGTGACGCAGCGGCGGAAAATAAAACGGTGCGTCGCGCGGTTCGCGACGAGGTCCACGTCGATTTCGTTCGACCGGTGGGCCACCGTTACGGAAGACGCGGCACGGTCGCGACGAGTCGCGGTCAGGGCGATCGCCAAGCTCACCAACGGCACCATCGCCAAAACTTTCGCGGCGTGGGTGGCGTACGTCGGCGAAAAAGCCGCACGACGCGCGCGTTTGAATTTAGCGAAACGCGCGATGCACAAAATGATGTGGAACACGTGCGCCCTGGCGTTTACGCACTGGGCACGGGTGTGCGAAACGACACGCAAAGCTGAAGCCGCGCAGACGCAATGGCAAGCCAAGGTGCAACGTGCGGAGCGGTTCATCCTCAGATGGAAGCGGCAGAGCATCGCCGACGCGTTTTTTCAGTGGCGCGTCAACACTCGCGTGTGCCGCGAGGAGGGCGCGCGAGTGCAACTCGTCGTGTCGCGCATGCTCAACCGCTCTGCATACAGCGCCTTCAACGTATGGCTCGACCTCGTCGAGGAGAACTCTCGCAAGCGCCAGATGCTGGCATGGACGTTGGGGCGCATCTCGCGACTCAGCGCTTCAGCAGCGTTCGAAGCGTGGCGCGACATGGTCGAGGCTCGCAAGGCTGACG
>Ga0302126_10000068_pt1 | contig 78223 bp, 48 predicted proteins | sample CB4_20m_MG_FD_203108 | JGI IMG/M metagenome (GOLD analysis project Ga0302126, IMG submission 203108) | Marine microbial communities from Western Arctic Ocean, Canada - CB4_20m | ecosystem: Environmental > Aquatic > Marine > Oceanic | place: Canada: Western Arctic Ocean | collected 2017-09-24 | reverse complement strand
GCAGGCGTTCCAGATTATCAACTGGCGGCACCAGATTCGGCATAATGATCGCTCCGGAAAAATGCTCCGCGCTGAGCGGCGTCACGCGCTCCATCATTGCCCCCTCGCGGAGGTGCAAGTGCATATCAAGTGGTGAATCAAAAACAAATTCCATACCAGTACGCTACGCCGCCCCACCCTCAGCTGCAAAGCATAAAGCGACCGAGAGGGTGAAGAAATCATTCCTGGCACTCGAACCATTCAATCGCTGGAGTAAACCCGCTCGCTACGACTTTAGCTATTATTCGTAGCACTGTTTATGCCAGCAGTCATTCAAGCAGAAATACCAGAGTCACACCCTCTGCTGTTAACAGCGGAAGGATGCCGTTTGTCATTTATTTTTCCAAGATACTGCACATCAACTCGACCGCTTGCGCGCGATGGCTGAGCTGGCTCTTCACCGCATCACCGAGTTGCGCGAAGCTTTCACTATAGCCATCCGGAATAAAGATCGGGTCATAACCGAAGCCGCCGTCGCCATGGACTTCGGTATCGATGCGACCTTCGCAACATCCATCGTAATGCGTGATGTAGCCATCGTGGTCGATCACGCACAACACGCAACGAAAGCGTGCAGTGCGCTCGGCCTTCGGCACATCCTTCAATGCGTCGAGCAGTTTCACTACATTGTCTTGGTCGCTCGCGTCCACCCCGGCGTAACGTGCAGAATAGATCCCTGGCGCCCCGTCGAGTGCATCCACTTCAAGACCGGAGTCGTCCGCCATCACCCAAGCATCTGCAGGCGCCAGCTTACGCAGTGCTTCGGCTTTGATTTGCGCATTCGCGGCAAAGGTCGAACCGTTCTCATCCACATCAGGCATGCCGCCACAGGCTTTTGCGGAAACCACTTCGAATGGAAGTCCCTTGAGTAGTAGTTCGAATTCTTCGACTTTGTGAGCGTTGCCAGTGGCGATAATGAGTGAGTGTTGTGTCATAATTGTAGTTCGTAATTTTAAAGCTGTAATTTTGTCGAGGGCAACGCTCCGTCGTTGCCGCCGATCAGATAGAGCGAAACCTACGCATGGCAATGACGGAGCATTGCCCTCCAAGTTTTTCGATTATTCTAAGCACTACTAAAAACTGCCGCGGGTGAGAATATCTTCCCCTAAAATTGCGTGACGCACATGATTGAGCTGCAGCGCGTCGCGCATCGACTGCGTATCGCGCGCACTACCGATTCCCGGGGTCGCGCAATCGCTCATAAACTTCGGCGCTTGATAAATAAAGGCATAATCGACCAGCTGCCGTTCCAGTAAACTGGAGGCCAGTGTCGGCCCAGTCTCGACATACACGCCGCAGATTTCCTCCTCTGCGCAACGCTTACGAAAAGCCTCCCAATCTAAATGCCCATCGACTTCTGGCAATTCCCAGACGCTCACGCCATGAGCAGTGAGTTGACCGCGCAGATCAACATCCGCTGCCGGGCCACACAGCACAGTCGTGCGCCCCTGGTGCGCGTCGGTATACAGCTGCGGCCAGCGCGTTTCGCGCACAGTGCGCAAACTCCGATCAAACACAAAACGCCGCGGACACCAGGTCGACTCGCCAATCCGGCTCGTCAGGCTCGGATCATCGCGCAGCACCGTATTCGCTCCCACTGCGATCGCCGGAAAATAACGCCGCCAACGCATCACATCCGCCCGTGCCGCCTCACCCGTCACCCATTGCGAGTGCCCCGAAGCCGCCGCAAATTTACCGTCTAATGTGAGCGCCATCTTCGCCGCGATCAGCGGCCGGTTGCTCACAATCCAATGGTTGAAAATTAAATTCAGATCAGTGCAATCCTGCGCCAGCAGCCCTTCGACCACATTGACGCCCGCTGCGCGTAACAGCGCGAGCCCTTGTCCGGCATGATCTGGGTTCGGATCGACTGCGCCCACGACCACGTTCCGCAGGCCCGACTCAAGAATCGCAGTGGTGCAAGCGCCGGTGCGGCCACAGCTGCTGCAAGGCTCTAAAGTCACATAAATCGTCGCACCTTCGGCCGGCTTGCGTCCCAGCGCTTGCAGTGCTTCGATCTCAGCATGCGGTTGCCCCGACGCATGATGCCAGCCTTCAGCCACGATCTGCCCCTGCTCGACGATCACCGCGCCGACCATAGGGTTCGGGTGCGTTTGCCCCCAGGCTCGCTGCGCTAATTTAAGCGCATGCGCCATAAAGGCTTGGTGCGACTGGTCAGCTGAACTCATGCGCGCACAAATGGATTACCGCCTTTTTCTTCGGCGACCGAGGTATTTGGGCCATGCCCAGGATAGATAACCGTCGCATCCGGCAGCGTATAAACCTGTGCTTTGATCGATTGCTCGAGCACTGAGAAGTCGCCGCCCGGTAAATCGTAACGCCCGACGCTTCCAGCAAAAATCACATCGCCAACGATCGCCGCCTGTGCGCTAGCCACATAGACTAAGATATTACCTGGGCAATGGCCGGGCACGTGACGGATCTCCAACTGATCGCCCAGTAGATCGAACGTATCGCCCGCTTTGATCCAGTGGTCAATCGGCACAGGCAACAAGTCCAGCCCTGGAATCGCATAGCTCGCCATTTTCGAAGGAGCCGCAAACATTTCAGTGTCGGCCAGATGCCCATAGGTCGGAATCCCCGCTGCGGCAAACTTGTGGCCATCCAAAATATGATCCCAGTGTCCATGTGTTAAAATCAGCGCCACAATCTGGCAGCCATGCTGCTGCGCAACTTGCATCGCCCAATCGTAGGCCTCGGCGGGTGCATCGACAATCACACACTCCTTGCGTGACGGTTCAATCAGGGCAAACGCATTGGTGCCGATCGGAGGCAATTCTTGGGATTCAATAATCATGTGCACTTGACGATGCAGCGCATGCGCTGGGTTTCAACCAAGAACACAGCACTTTCGGTGCGGTCATCCATTGTCTGCAACTCATGGCTGCACCCCATCGCGACGCGATGCCCTGCTACGCTTCGCTCCGTCTAATTTTCTAAAAATGCGATAGCGTCCCCGCTACTAGCAATGAGGATGAAGATGCGCTCCGAGGTAAAGCCGACAAATCTTAATTAGGATCGAATCCAGCAGACGTTGGCAAGACGACTTGTCCCTCAGTTTAGACCCCACTCTGGGGACTCGGATTTTGGCACCGTGTGCACGCGCATTACGATGCACAACAAGTGGAGCCCGAAGTCGATGGCTACGACCGCTGACTATGGCCCAATAATACGACCTTGCCGTCCGGCAATTCCGCCGAAGCGTTGCGCCAGACCTACGCCATGCTGTTACAGAAAGTGCTGTATCGAGATCTTTTTAAAGCCAACAAACAGCGCATCGACATTTGGGGTTTATAAAAGGTGCTCCCCGACATTCCCAGATAGGCCCAACCTAAATCATCGATCAACATAAGGATACGTTTGGTCGGTCTGGACCATTCGAACTGTTAGGAGGAGAACTACCTGCGGACGCATGCACCGCAGCGGCGCTGGCGATGAGGCCAACGATCGCCAAGATACTGGCGGAGAAATGATTCAGTTTATTATTCATTTGCGATGGGTTTGATCCCCCGAAGCTTGCTTCGGCTTTTTTGGGAGGGCAACGCGCCGTCGTTGCCGCTGAACTGTAAAATACTGCATAAAATCGAGATCGACGAAACCTACGTGCGGCAATGACGGAGCATTGCCCTCAACCTTTATCCCATTATCTGCTAATATAAGTAAACTATTTCAGCGTTCTTCAATTCAGCGGACTACTGCCTCACGCTCAATTTAATCGACTGTGTGGTGCCCCACTGACGACCAGTCACATTGACCTGCCACAGATTGTCACCGAGATCGACGACTGAGACGATCTTGCAGTTTGCAGAACCAGCGCCTGTAAGCGGCTGCTGACTGTAGAAAGTCAATGCGCCTTGCTGCGCACCGGCATCACTGAGATCAACGGATGCCGCAGTCGGAGTTACGCGGACATTATCGATTTCCGTCGCACCGATAGAGAGGTGCAGGTTCGATCCAACCAAAATGGGACGATTCGAATCCAATGGCGTAAAGCGCAGCAGAGCGGATGAATGCTGCTCCAACGGTGAAGTGGTGTAAGTATCCATGGCAGTAGCGATCACCTCGTTACTCCAGAAGTCGAAGACCGCACAGGGCACGCCTGCTGGCAGGCCAGCGGCTTTGAAGTCAAGTGTCAGCGGCTTGGTGCCTTCGGTGGAGTTGTAGAGATTATAGACAGCGAAGTCGCCGAAGGTGCGCTTGGCCGCAAAACCAAAAATCGAATTATCCGCCGTGTTGCCGAGTGTCAGCAACTGCGCTGGCTCGCGACTGCCGGGGCGCATGATTTCAAAATTGCGCCACTGCTCCTTGGCATCGGGTGTATTCAACGGCTCGCTGGTCATCGGGCCGCGTAAAAAATCGTCTGTAAATTAGTCCAAGCTGGTTGAGAGTGCTTGTTTGTGTTTACGTATTACAGATTAGTTTTTATTTATTTTTTGATATAGGTTTTTCCAGTCTCCCATTCCTCTGAGACTTCCATGAGTATTGCAGTAACGAGCCTGAGAATCGAGTCTGTATTTGGAAAAAGTCCAGCAACCTTTGTTCGGCGTTTGATCTGAGTGTTGAGAGTCTCACATGCATTTGAGGTGCGCAGCCGTTTCCTCTTATGCTCCGGTAGATTGAAGATTTCAAGTCCCTCTGGAATAGCACTTTGCATCCAAGCACTTAGCTCAGGTGCGCTCTTACTGTATTTTTCAACAATAGAATCAAGTTGCTCTTCTGCATGCGCGAGATCGGGGGCATTGAAGACTGTGCGTATGTCGGCACCGACAGCTTCGCGCATGTCGACTTTTGGCACATAAGCCTGTGCATTTTGCTGAAGATGGAACTGACAGCGTTGCCATGGTGTGGCATTGAAAACCGCTCTGAGAGCAGCTTTGATGCCTTCGTGTGCATCTGAGGTGATTGACTCGGGAATACCTATCCCTCGTTCTTTCAATGACACTAAAAAGGTGCGCCAATGCACTTCGGCGTCAGAAAGTGCGGCAGATACGCCTAGGATCATACGCTTACCGTCGTCGCGTCGGACTCCGATTGCGGTGAAGACTGCGCAGTCTCGCACTGAACCTCCGATACGAACTTTAATGTAGGTCGCATCTATGATCATGTGAGCAATGGGCGGCAAGGGACGTTTGCGCCAGAGTTCAAAGGTTCCGTCGAGTTCAGCGGTCAATCTAGAGACTTGAGCGGAGCTCACTTCGAGTCCACATAGCTTCTCCATGACTTTGGTCACACGCCTGGTTGAGACGCCTTGCAAATACATCTCAGCGATGGCGACTTTGAGTGATCGATCCGAGCGCGAACCAGTCTCCAGCATGGACGGGCGATAGGGTTCGTCGGCGTCACGAGTTTGAGGAACGCGCAATTTGAGCGGCCCCACGGCACTATGGAAGCTCCTGTTCTTGAATCCATTAGCATAGCCGTTGCGGCCTTCGCTACGTTCATATGGGTCAGTGCGAAGATGGCTGCTACGCTCAATGAGCATCGCTGCGTTCATTAGCATCTCAGCGATCTGAGGTAAGCCCTCGGAAAGGCCGTGTTCGAGAAGAAGATTGATTGGATCTTCTGTGTGAGTATCTTGTTTGTGGTGTCTGGTCATTGTTGGTGCTGTGTTTGGATTAAGCACCCTCAGCTTCCAGCTGTGGCCAGACGCCTTCAACCCCTGATATAGCATAACGGCCTCCGGCCCTTCGGGGGATTCCGCTACGCTCCATCCCCCGAAGGGCCGGAACCGACGTCTCGCCTAGGCTCGACTGAATTTACAGACAATTTGTTGCACCGCCTGTTTAAGGGACCTCCCGATTGGTTACTGATATTTACTCTGCAGGAGTATGCATTTTCCTGCGCTCAAGTTCTTTATTTAGGCAAATTTTAGAGCTAATTGATCACTGGGATTTCTAGCACTGTGTTTGCCACGCAATCAATAATGTTCGTCTAAATCTTGAATCGTCACTTGTGCTTGAAGGCGGCGCATCAGCTATGCAATGAGGGAGGGGACGAGCGATGCTCCGTATTCGCGAGTCAGCACCCCACACACCCCATTTGTTATGACTAGTTTATTCCGTAAATATTTAAGATATATCCCATTGACTGCCTTGTTCGCTGCTCTGGTGTCGAGTCTCTCTGCCGAAGTGGTCGCCCACTACGAATTTGATGAAGCAACAGGCGGTGCCAGTGGTGCCGTTAATTCTGGCAGTGGCATTGCGGTCGCAGCTCCGAGCGATGACTGGGGCAATCTCAATGGCGCCGGCCAATTGGTGGTGACCGCGAATACGGTGCGTACGAATACGGCGCTCGGTTCTGATAGCTTCAGTGGCTCGATCTTTTACCGGATCGATTTTCATTCATGGGACACTTCAAGTGCGGATATTACTACGAAATTCGGTTTCCGCCTGAAAAGTGTGAGCACGACCAACAAGTTGCTCGATGTAAATTTGAAGACGGGAACGGGCGCTTATACGACGAATATCCATACATATGCCGGTGGGAGCTATGATTATGTGACGGGCGGTATGCCGAATCCGAATACGGAGGGTGTCAGCTTCATCATCGGTGCGGATACCAATTCGGATACGTTTTCAATTTGGCGGGACACCGGCTTTAGCGGCAGCTACACACAATTGCGCACTGACGTTGCTTTAAGCATCGGTGGTGAAACGGATTTCACTGAGGTCAATGCGCTGACCTTTGATCCCGGTGGCGGTACTTTCACCATCGATCGCATTGCACTGGGCACTGATTTTAACGAGATTGCCACGGTTCATGATCCGGTCGTGGTATTGCCGCCAGCGGACATTCCGTCTGGCTTGAATGTTCTATTAATCGTCTGCGATGACCTCAATGACTTCGAGGGGGCATTTGGTGGGCATCCGCAAGCACAGACACCGAATATAGATGCGTTGGCCGCTCAGGGTGTACGGTTTATAAATGCGCATAGTAATGCGCCCATTTGCGGGCCAAGTCGTTCCTCCTTCTTGACGGGGCTCTACCCGCACACATCCGGAGTGTATGGTTTTGCCAATTGGTACAATCCGGGCAAGGACGGGTTCGCGGTGAACACAGTGATGCAAAATTCCAAGTCGATGATGCACTACCTGCGTGACAATGGCTATCAGTCATTCGGCACTGGCAAGCTCATGCACCACGACCTTGACGATAATTACGTGTATCCTGTAGGTCACCCCGAGGCTGGCAATTTGCAGGAATGGTGGGATGAATACGGTGCCAAGGCTGTCTATGGCCCTGTGGCCTTTGACCCAACGGCTGGCACCAGCGTGAATCATCCGAAAGTTCCGCCGACTTTTCACGCAGGGGCGGGCAATTTAAATAGTTTGTTTGGGTCGCTTGCAGACGTGCCGACCGTCAACCAATCCACTGGCGGGACTTACACCGGGTGGTGGAAGACTGGATATGGCAACGACAATTACAATTACGTCGATGACAATAACCGTGACGACATGCAGGACGAGGAAGTACGCAAGTGGGCGGTGGATAAGATCAACGCCTTGGCTTCGACCGATCCGACAGGCGACAACGAGAAATTCATTTTATCGGTCGGCTTTCACAATCCCCACACCCCATTCGTCGCTCCGCAGCAGTACTTCGACCTCTATCCTATCGGGACGCTCGAGCTACCGCCGCGCATTGCGAATGATGTGGACGATACTTATTTCAACAAGAATCAGAAGCCGAGCACTTCGACCCTAGAGGTCTACAGTTCGCTGGTAGATTCCGTGGGTGAGTTGTCTGCAGACGGTACCAGCTATGCGACCGAGGCAGATTTCCTAAAAGCTTACCTGCAAGCGTACCTAGCCTGTGTGAGTTTTGTAGATGCGCAAGTTGGCGCTTTGGTGGCGGCTTTGGATGCCAGCCCCTATGCGGATAATACAGTCGTGATTCTCACCAGTGACCACGGTTACGAGTGGGGCGAAAAGGAAGCGCTGTCGAAGAACACATTATGGGAAACCAGTACACGGGTGCCCTTATTGATTCGTACGCCGGGGCTGAATGGTAGTGTTGGTCAGGAGGTCGATGTGCCGGTCGCACTGGTTGATCTGTATCCGACCGTCAAAGACCTGTGTGGTTTGACGGCAGACACCAAGAAAACTGCGCTAGGTGCGGACTTGGATGGTCACAGCTTGAGACCGCTCTTGATGGATCCGCAAGCGGGCATCTGGACGGGGCCGGAAGTGGCGATCTCCATGGTCAGTGGGATTGATGATACCGACCCAGGGAGCAAGAACTTTGCTGTGCGTTCCAAGGAATGGCGTTACATCCGTTATGAGAATGGTATGGAGGAACTCTACAACCTGACTTACGACCCCTATGAGTTTACCAATTTGATTGGTTCGCCCAACCCGGTGGTGGTGGAAAACTACGAGTACCTCACCAGCGAGTTGTTTGCGAGAATTCCGGAGTTGGTGACGGATGCGCCGAATTTGCTGATTGACCCCAGCTTTGAGTGGCTGGCCGAAAGTTCATCGCCTAATGCGGGCGATTGGCCATGGGAGAGTGAAGAAAGCGCAGGTAACATATGGCAAATCACACGTGGCACGGTTACAGGAACTTTTGGAAAGTATGCCCTGCACTATCAACAACGTTGGACGACTAGCCCAGTGAAGCAGGTACTGCCTCATCCACTGGATTCGAGCCTGACGTACGACGTCTCCTTCTGGATGCTCAGTGGTGTGGATACTGAATTGGGTGGGGTGAATGACGCGACGATTGATATCGAACTGTGGAGCTGTGATACCGTGGATGGCACTTATGTGCACCGCGCCGATTTGGTCACCGCCGTGCAGAACAGTGCGGCAGAAGTCTGGCAATCGTTTAGCGGCAGCTTCGATGCTTCAGCCTTGGCAGCTTACGATGGACACTTTCTTCAATTCCGTATCGTGCGTAACTCCAATGTGAAGCAGCGTGTTTACCTCGACGGCTTTGTACTGGATGCGTATTCTACAAATACCTTTGAGCAATGGGCCTTTGAACATGGGATTAATCCGGCGGCATCGACTGTAGACCTTGATGGTGATGGACTCAACAGCCTGGAAGAATATGCCTTCGGCGGGGATCCTGCGGATGGCGGTTCGGCTGGCTACAACTCGCAAGTCTCGATTGCCGGTAGCAGTGTGTCGTACAGCTATCCTGAGCGCAAGGATAGTGAGCTGAGCTATCTTTTAGAGTACACCACGGACTTGACTTCCGATTTCTGGATTGAGGGCGGCTTTATACAGCAAGCACCTGTCGAGCAGTATGGCTTGGATTTTTGGAAAGCGATGAGCGTCATGGATACGACGGAAGAGGCCTTGTTTGTCCGGGTGAAGGCAGCAATGCCAGTAGGGGATGAGGGAGCCACTCCTTCCGCGATTTATGTGCCGACAGGCTATTCTTACGTTTGGGGCGACCGTTTCGGGGCCAATGAATTGGATGCGACCAAATGGTTTGTCGGTATGCGTGACCCGGATACCGGAGATCTTGTTCCCGGCGCGAACGGTGATTATTTGTTGAATGACAAGTATTCCGGTTATGTGACCGAGGAGGACTCTTATGTTGAAGACGGTGCCTTGATCCTGCGCAATCAGAAGCGTAGTTACACTGGCACCAGTCCGGCAGGTAATTACGAGTATACGTCAGGCTGGGTGACCTCGATGCATCGCGGCCACATCAACAAAGGCTATATTGAAGTGCGGGCAAAGTTTCCCACAGGCGATAAGGTCTGGCCGGCTATCTGGCTGGTGTCTGAAGATTTGATTTGGGTCCCGGAATGGGATGTGTGGGAGTATTTCGGCTACAATAGTGCCGCCGGCGCCGGTTACGATAGCATGGGCATGCATTTGATGACAGGCTATGAGCAAGCCGGCAACCTGTGGCCCAATCAGGATCCTCAACGTTGGGATGATACCTGGCTGCGCCCCTTTGACGCGACCTACGATGCGGAGGCATGGCATATCTTCGGTTGGGAGTGGACGGATACTTATGCGCGTTGGTGGATTGACGGCAAGGTGGTCCATACTTTGCTGAAAAGCGAAACGGTTGACCCGTCCGCTTGGCCGAATGAGGAGATGTATATCATCTTGAACAACGGCGTCCGCACTGCCTCGCCCGATGACACAACGACTTGGCCGAACACACTTGAGATCGACTACATCGAGGTTTATCAATAGCCATAAACTCGCCACCCTGATGTCACGATTACTCCTTTCCCTGCTCCTGCTCATAAGCGGTCTGTCCGCTCATGCCACCGAAAAACCGAACATTTTATGGATCTATGCGGAGGACACCTCGCCGTGGATGGGGTGTTACGGGGATGTTATCAATGCTGGTGCCACGCCGCATATTGATTCTATTGCAGATTCGGGCGTTCGATTTACACGGGCTTATGTGCCGGCTCCTGTCTGTTCGGCCACTCGCTCGGCAATGATGGTCGGTCAAAACGCGATTCGGTTTGGCGGACATGAGCACCGTTCTTCACGAGGCGCTCCGAAAATTCATTTGCCGGAAGCGTATCAACTACTGCCTAAGCTCTTGCAAGACCAAGGCTATACGACCTTCAACCATGGTAAGACTGATTATAACTATGTCTGGGATGCGACTATCTATAATTATGCAGCAAAGAGTAAGACGGATTTTTCGGATTTGGTGAGACGGCAGCCGTTCTTTGGACAGATTCAAACCAAAGGTGGCAAAAATAATACTTGGAAATTTCCAGCAAATCGTAAGGTCGACCCCGCTCGTGTCACGGTGCCTGCAGATTATCCTGATAATAGGATCTACCGTGAGGTGGTGGCGCAGCACTATGATGCGATTCGTATGGATGATGATTTGGTCGGAGAAATTCTGAGCGGCCTCGAAGCCGCTGGTTTAGCTGACAATACCATCGTGGTGTATTTCTCGGACCACGGTGCGAACAATCTACTTCGCCATAAACAGATGGCGACTGAAGGTGGCTTACATGTGCCGTTCATTATCATGGGGCCAGACGCGTGGGTGCCACAGCAAGGGGTGCGCGAGGACTTAGTCGACATGCTGGATCTCTCGGCGACTACCTTGGCATGGGCCGGGATCGAGCAGCCCGCATGGGTTGAGGGGCAGAATCTTTTCGGTGAAGACTTTAAGGCACGCACTTTTGTCGGAGGACAGAAGGATCGTCTCGATCATACGATTGATCGGGTCCGCACGATACGAACCGATCAGTTCCGCTATGTTCGCAACTATAAGTTGGACCGTATTTTCCTGCAGCCGCAATACCGAGACCGCCAGAACTACACGCAGAATTTACACCAGCTCTATCAAGAGGGAGGTCTGTCTGACCGGCATCGGGAGATCTATTTCGGGGAACGTCCAGCCGAGGAGCTTTACGATGTGTCGGTGGATCCGTGCATGATGCAGAACCTGGTAGGAATCCCCGGCTTCGAAGATGAGCTGCATACACACCGCAGTATTTTGGAGGCCTGGTTGAAAATAGGGGATATGGGCGTCGGTGAGGAGCCCATTGCTGAGCTGAAAGCCAACGGTGAAGATACGAAGTGGGGCGAAGGCGTGAATGTGGAATATGAAGTCTATCGCAACGACAGCGATGGCGACGGCCTTTCCGATAAGTGGGAAACATTGAATCAGCGCGACCCCAACGATGGACTGCTCTATTTCGACTTCGAATGCGGAGGTTGGCAGACTGAAGGCTGGTTCTCGGAGGACATCAGCTCGAACCTCGCCGGCTATCTAGGCTTCCTTGATTTTACGCTGGATGGGACTGTTGGCTCGATTCAGAGAGAGGGGCTTCAGGTCCAGCTCACCGAGAGGGATCAGGCATTACTCGTTCAGTTACGTGCGGATGCCGATGTGAAAGTGAGTGTTGTTGCCAATGGAGAACGCATCGGTAGCGATCGTATCCAAGCTTCGGATACTTTTGACGCGGTTTCTTTTTCGCTGGATTCTGTCAAATCAGTAGAGCCCATCGTTTCGTTGAGAATTCAATTTGAAGGAGGCAAGGGAACCCGCGTTGAAGTGAATTCGATAGAAGTCGAGCGAGGAGCAGTCGCCCTTGAGTCAAGGGCGCCAATACCTTTCGAAGCGTTTGCAGGTTTTGAACGGATCGCAGAGGGGAATCCGGTTTTTAAAGTGCCGAGTCCCCAATGGGCCGCTGCAGCACATGCGATCGTCGAAGGCGATCGCGTGCATTATCTGTGGAGTGTGCGCTTGAAAGGGTCGCGTTGGGAGTTGATGTATAGCTCAGCTCCGTCCTCGGCACCGCAGCGGGTCGAGCACTACGCCAATAATCCTGTTCTGAGGCCATCGAAGTCGGGCTTTGATAGTTCGGCCATCGAGTATCCTTTCCCGTTTTGGAATCCATTGGACGAGACGTATTATGCTTACTATCTGGGGCGTAAGAATCGTCCGCCCAAGCAAACCGGGCTGTTGATTCGAGGAGAGACATGGACGGATTGGACGCGCGTCCAGGATGAGCCCATCTTTACAATAGAGGGGCCTTATGAGCGGGCGGGCTGTTCGCACCCATCCGTGGTGGTGGATGGCGATCTCGTCCAGATGGTTTATACGGGGGAGCGCACCAATTTCCAATCCCCTGAACCGCCGGTGATTTGCCATGCCACGGCACCACTTGCCGATCTGACAGCACTGGAGCGTGACTCTAATAATCCGGTCTTTGAGAGCTCCGGAGAGGCATGGGACAGTCAGGGTGTGCGCGAGGCTGAAATCTTCAAAGGGCCGGCTTACTATCATATTTTCTACGGCGGTCACGACGGCACGCATTGGCGTATCGGTCATGTGCGCACGCGGGACTTCAAGACCTTCGAGCCGAATCCTGCCAATCCGATACTGGATTTACCTGAGGATACCGAGGCATGGGATGCGGAAGGGTTATTGACGCCGCAGGTCTTTGAAGTCGGTGACGCTTACTACATGCTGTATGCGGGTAAATCCGGGAAACGTTGGCAGTCGGGCTTAGCCAGGGCCTCAAAATAAGACGAATTACTTGCTACGAGAATGATTATCATGGCAGGATACCTAGCGTTGTTGAGTCTTCACTTCCGAATGGAACCCTAAATTTACGAACGCAAAGAAATAACGAATTCAAGATATTTAAACCGATGAATACAAAACTCATTTTTATGTCGTGTCTGGCTGCGTTGCCAGTGATCTCTGCGCAGGCCGAAGAGGCTCCGCGCAAACCGAATGTTATTTATATCCTAGCGGACGACCTTGGCTATGGTGAGGTGGGCTACAACGGACAGGAAATGATCCAGACGCCGGAGCTCGACACACTGGCCGATGAGGGCATGACGTTTTCTGCACACTATTGTGGCAATGCGGTGTGTGCACCGACACGTTGCTCACTGATGACAGGGCTGCACCCCGGGCATGCGTATATACGCGCCAACAGTCCGGGCTATCCCAATGGGCAGACTCCTTTGCCTGAAGGCACTGAGACCGTTGGCGCATTGATGCAGCGGGCGGGCTACACGACTGCGATTATCGGTAAGTGGGGGCTCGGCGGAGTGCTCGAAGATGTGCCGGATCCTGTGCTCAACAGTGGTCATCCGAACAAGCAGGGCTTTGACCATTTCTTTGGCTACTTGGATCAACGTAAGGCGCATAACTATTATCCGGATCATTTGTGGCGCAATGATGAGTTCGTGGAATTGAATAACCCCGGTGGCGCTTGGGGCAAAGGCAATCAAGACTACAGCCACGACCTAATGACCGAAGAGGCGATCACTTGGATTACTGAGCATCAGGATGAGCCAATGTTCTTGTATCTAGCGTATTGTATCCCACACACACATTGGCAGGTTCCTGAGCTGGGCAGTTATGCAGACCAAGACTGGCCCGAAGAGCGCTTTAAAATTCAAGCGGCAATGGTGACGCGTATGGATCGTGACATCGGTCGGATCAAGCGCCTGCTGGCAGAACTGGGGCTCGCAGAAGATACCTTGATCATCTTTAACTCCGATAACGGTGCGCATGGACAAGGGGGGACGCGTGAGTTTTTCGATACTACTGCAGGCCTGAAAGGTAAAAAGCGCCTGATGACTGAGGGTGGCGTGCGCTCGCCGATGCTGGCCTATTGGCCAGGGACAGTGCCTGCTGGCGTGCGCTCAGATCATATCTCGGCCTTTTGGGATTTTCTACCGACGATGGCCGAGCTTACTGGCGAGCCTGTTGATGGCCGAACAGACGGACTTTCAATGTTGCCCACGTTGCGCGGTCAGTCCGAACTGCAGCAGCAGCATAAGTATCTCTATTGGGAGTTGTATGAAGGGCGTCCCAATTGCGGCGTGCGGATGGGCAAGTGGAAGGGCATTGTGCTGGATCGCCGCAACGGTATGCAGATCGAGTTGTATGATTTAGAGGCCGACGAGACCGAAGAAGTGAATGTGGCTGCGCAGTATCCGGAAGTCGTCGAAGAGATTCGAAAGGCGATGCTGGAAGCGCACGAGCCTAGTCCATTTTGGGGGAAGGACAACCAGCCGCTCTATAATGGTCCTGCAGCCTGCGAACTGAATGGTGTCACCTATGTGCCGCGTGTGCCTAAGAAAAAGAAGGCTCAGTAGGTGAGACGATCTGCCTTAGCGAATACTGCGAAACCAGTTGTTGATGTAGCGTTGATCGGCTGAGCTAAAGTGGTCGAAGTGAATCTCAAACTGTAAGCCATCGGTGCGTCGGATCGTGATGATATGCTCATCTTTAGAGAGTAGGGTGGCGTCGATACTGCGGCCGTCTTTACTGGAAAAATTTCTCCTTGGGGAGACTTTTGGCTGACTCTGAATGAGCTCTCCGCGCTTGGCATTGCAGGCACCCATATTGGGTGTGCCAGTGGATAAGTCGACCGGGTTGCCGTAGAAGTCGACCGTGGGGTATTCGGTGAGGTCTTTAAAAATGCCCGAGCCTGCGCCTGGGATCGGAGGGCCTCGGCGGGGGAGGCCGTTGTCGATGGCAGCACTTCCGACTTTGAGTTGATAGCCGCTCTTTGAGCGAGTCCCCGGGGCGATCAAGCGTGGGTTACCTGTTTGGTGATTAGCGTCTAAGGTGCTGAGCCGAGAGCTGACCTCGCCACGAAACAGGTTATTCGAAATCAACAGATCCGTGTCGTTGTCTATCATTTTTACGGTCTTACCGCCGATGCTGCCTTCCACTACATGAAAAATATTATTATAGATGTAGGTATTCTTTGCATCGATTTCGATCGCAGTTGAGAAGTCCCGATCCATATAGATGGTGTTGTTATAGATGTAACTCCCATCGCAGTGGTGGATGCCCTTGGCGGTTTTGTTGTTAATCCATACGGTGTGGTTACTGTTTTTCCATTTTGGATTGTCGCGCCAACCATCATTGACGCTAATGTTGAATCGATAGACTGCATTGACGTTGCCTCCCAGTATTTCGACAAAGCCGCCTTCGCAGTCTTCCATGTAGTTGTATTGGATAAAGGTGTTCACATTTTGATGATCAATGTGGATGCCGTGCGAGTCGAGATAGCCACGGGTGCTGAGGCAAGTGTTGTGCTGAATGACTGTATTGTGACTGCGCCAGGTCCATACAGAACTGCCGCGTGCAGGCATTCTGGGGTCGTTCGAGGAGCCCGGATGGTTGAAGAGGTTGTGCTCAATCAGGCAGTTATAGGTCATGGTGGGGAGGATGCAGGTGCCACCCAGGTGGTGAAACTCATTGTTGCGAAACACGAAGTTCATGTTTCGATTGATGGCATCATCACCAATGCCTTTGATGCCGCCTTGGTGCCTCATGTGCACGCCCAAACGCTGAATGTTTTCGAAGTAGCAATCCTCCATTAACACGTCACGGATGTGCTTTTCATTGCCTGGGTTCTTATTCTTCGATGAGAAAAAAGTAACACCCGATACCACGAGTTGATTAAAACTGTCCTCTCCATCTTCTCTTAACACGGCTTGTGGCGCGAAGATATTTCGAAATGTCATATTACGAAACGTGAAATGACGCATCACCTCGTTGCCGGTGTTGCTGATGCGAATTCCAAACGCGTCTTTGTCGTCCACTCCGGCGCGCGATGTGATGCGCTCGTTCTGCACTTCCAGACCGTCAAAGACCATATGGTCATGGTTGTTGACTAGGATGGCTTCTTGATAATCGCCGCCAGCCTCTGCACCGACTTCACCGGTGATGATCGGCTGAGGGCCATCGCCGTAGGCAGTGATCAGGATCGGCTGGTCTGCTGCGCCTGAGCCATTAACCACGAAGTGGCCGTCAAATCGGTCGCCGCGCTTGAAGTAGACGATATCACCGGGCTCCAGTTCGGTCGCACTGATTTTATCGAGGCTCATCCAGGGGGAGTTCTGTGAGCCACTGTTGGAGTCCGCGCCTGTGGAGCTGCTTAGGTAATAATGCTCGGCGGCGTCTGCCTTTGTGGTCAACGCGATGAGCAGTAGGGGGAGAATGGAGCGAATAGTCATGTAGGTTTTTGAAATCAGTGAGGGCACGTGAGGTGATTTATAATATTAGTCTCGGGGTAAAGCGATGCAATGAACGAGCACGCTATTTTGTTGTTTAAGCGTGATCATTTGGTTTTGAAAGCGCATTGTGAGGGGCGCTGGTCGTCGAACTGGTAGACTTGTTGGCAAACAACGCAGCTTGCTTGGCAAACAAGTTGTTCGTGGATTTTTGTTATGTCTTGTGAGAGTGTGGTGTGCGTCTTTAGCCGCTGTCAGTTTCCCCGATTTTTTATGAAGCCCTCGATATTGATTTTTTGTCTGTCTGTTCTCGCACAGGTGTTAGGCGCGCAAACTTCTGCGAAGCCGAATGTGCTCTTTATTGCGGTGGATGATTTGAATGACTGGGTGGGCTGTCTCAACGGCCATCCGGATACGAAGACGCCGAATATTGATCGGCTTGCTGCCCGCGGCATGTTATTTACCAATGCGCATTGTCAGGCGCCAATTTGTAATCCTTCGCGCACGAGCATTATGTGGGGGATGCGGCCTTCCACGACCGGCTTTTATGATAATGCACCCAACGCACCGGAGCTGCCGGAGTTTTATTCGAGGCATGTCAGCCTGCCTCGGCATTTTTCTGCGAATGGGTATAAGACGATGACGACTGGGAAACTGTATCATGCATCGATGTTGCCAGAGGATGATTTCGAAGTCGTGGGCCCGCGCCCTGGACAGTGGATTGATTTGGATCAAGCAGTGCAGGCGGAACGACCGGATCATATGCACTGGCTTTGGGACTTTGGTCCGCAAACTTATGACGAGGAGCAGTTCGCGGATCATATCGATGCTAGTTGGGCGATCGGGCAATTACAGCAGGTGCATGATCGTCCGTTCTTACTGACGATTGGGTTTTATCGACCACACGTGCCATTCTTTGCGCCGCAACGTGTTTACGATCACCCGGATTTGTCGGGCGAACTGCGCCTGCCTCCGGTGAAGGCGGACGACTTGGATGATATTTCGGATTATGCGCAGGAATTGATCTATTCGCCTTACCCTGCCTCGCAAGCGTGGGTGGAGCAAAACGACAATGAGAAATGGTTTGAGGCGATGCGCTCTTATCTCGCTTGTATTCGTTGGACCGATGAGCAAGTGGGGCGCGTATTGGATGCGCTGAATCAGAGTCCGCATGCCGATGACACTATCATCGTTCTGTATGCAGACCACGGGTTCCACCTCGGAGAAAAGCGGCATTGGGCGAAATGGACTTTGTGGGAGCGTTCGACGCGGGTGCCGTATATCATCAGTTTACCTGATGGACAGGCGGGGCAGTGTGATCAACCGGTCGAGCTACTGAGCATCTATCCCACGCTGATCGAGCTGTGCGGCTTGTCGGACAATCCAGAAGTCGAAGGTGTCAGTGTGGTGCCGCTATTGCGGAACCCCGATAGTGAATGGTTGCATCCAGCTGTTACCACACTGTATCAAAATAACCACTCTGTGCGAACGAAACACTGGCGCTATATTAGCTATGCGGATGGCAGTGAAGAACTTTACGACCATCGAGTTGATCCGAATGAATGGACGAATCTGGTAGGAGCAGCTCGATACGAAACAGTCATTCACCAATTGCGTCACCACTTACCGAAGAGGAATGTCGCACAGTTTGAGAAGCTTCCGTCGAACGAGTGATTGGGGCGGTATCGGTGGGCGCTGGGGAGTGCTTCGGGACCAGCGCCATTTCATGGGGGGAAGCCCTTTTATGGCTTGGCGCGTAAGGGATACATGTGCTCGCCGATCCAGCGAGCTGCAGTAATCAATTCGGGATAGGGGGTGTCGGCGATGTCGACAAAGCCGATTTGGAAGTTTTCGCCGTCCTTGCGGCCACTCATTGCTTGTTCGCGATATTGGAACCAGTGGGTGCCGACAATGTTGGGGTGAGTGAGGGCTTGGGTGACGTAGTGGCGGTAAGCGTAGTTACGCTGCTGCTGATTGCCGACGCCGCGAAGGCCGGGGTGGAGCATGCCACGGTCCAATGCGCCGAAGTGGAATTCGCCAATGATGATGGGCTTGTCGACTGCTGCCTCAATTTTTAGGTCGGAAGGGGAGAAGCGGTAACGGTTCACGCCGATGACGTCACAGTATTTGGCGGAGGCCCGTGCGGGTTCGGGTTTGATTTCGCCATGCAAACGACTGCCGAGGTAGAGTTTGTTGGGGGCGGCGCGGCGCATCTCTTCATAAACAATGCGAAAGTAGTCTTCGGGGGGCATCACTTCGTTCCAGCGGAGTTCGTTGTCGACGAAAAAACCGATGCACCATGGGTCTTGTGCGGCCGCAGATTCTTGGGCCAGACGTGCTCGCAATTTTTTGCGCAGCAGCTCTGGGTCTTTCCATGCCGCTCCGTTGCGGTGGTTATAGTGGATGGGCAGCACGTAGGGCGTGCGCTGATTGGCGCACACGTCCCGGTCGGACCAATTGCCGAGTGTATTCATGCCCCAACTACGGATGCGCTGGTGTGCCAGCGCTTGAGATTTGTTCAGCCAATCGTTGCCGTATTTTTTTGCGATGTTGGCCTTATAGAAATCCACTGAATGGCCGGATTGAATGTAGGCCTTGGGGATCGCTTCAAAGTAGTGCTTGCGACCCTTGAATGTGGTGAGCGCACCGCCACCGACTCCGGTGACGCCATGTGACCAGAACAGGTAGCCTTCCGGATCGACGAGCCACCATTTGCCCTGATGCTTCTCTGTGCGAAAATGCCCAGTGGCTTTGAGTCGAGGCCCGTTGATCCAGCCGCCATATTGGCTGCGGTCGTCGGGGCCGGGGTGAGTTGTCAGGTCGGATTGTTCTGTTGTCGCGGCTGTTTGCAGGTCTGAGTCCGAATGGATCTTTCCGGGCCAGTTGCCGTGCTTGTATTGACCGTATGCATTGATAAAGGGGAAGAAGGAATCGCTGCCGGGGTGCGAGAGCACGCCGTGTTTGCCGAGACCGTAAATGGCTTTGACGGTGATCGTGGCATTGAGCCCACAGCCATCGATATCGTGTAGTTGGAAACTTCGGATTCTATTCGAGTCGGGGATACTCCAATGCGCCATATGCCCACCGGGAATACCGCGCATATCCGCAAACGAAGAATCCTCTGGTAGCCCCTTGCGCCGGAGGTAGAGGACCAATCGATCCTCTGTCTGCGGTGGTAGTAAGATGAAGCTGCCGCTATTGGGGCGATCTTCAAGTTGGCCGACGAGACGAATGGTGCGGTCGCTTTCATTTTTCAGGTCGATGCCGATACCGACATACTCACTCCAATGCCAGCCGCCTTTAGGTGCGCTCCAGATTACGTGACCTTCTGTTTCGGTAAACTTGATGTGATAGCCTTGGTTGTGCTGCACCTCAGCTCCGGCGCTTGTGACTGCGAGTGTGTTTTGCGTGAAATCGAGGAGCTGAACTGCCTGTGGTTCGACTGCACAAAAAGGCTGCGCAGATGTCGACTGTGCAGTCGCCAACTGCGTCGCGAGGCAGAGGTAGACGAGGAAGGGGAGTGAATATGTATGCATGGGGGCTATGATTTCTTTTCGCTGGCGTAAATGGTGATGTCGGCGCTCTCTTTGCCGAGGATTTCTTGTGCGCGTTTAAGGGCATTTCGGGTTGAGATATTTGGTTGGTTGGGGTGCCAACGGTGGAAGTTGGCTTCGCCTAATTCGTCGATGAGGCCCGAATTGCGGAACACGCGTTCGACGTCTTCATGGGCGCCGCTGACAATTAGGTCGCGATCACGCGAACGTGCAAAGCGCATGAGGTCCCGGATTGCCATCGCAGCGGTCCCGTCTAAGTGGTGAGCGTTGCGTGTGCGTAGGATGATGATGCGCATCTCGGGATGTTCGACCAGGTTGCGCATTTGTTGTAGAAGCATGTCGCATGAGGCAAAGAACATATCACCCTCGACGTGGACGATCGCGATGCTTGGTCGGCGTTCTTCGACTGGCGTGAGCTGTTTATCAACGAGTTGTCCCTTTTGGTCGAATGCGATCTCTTTTAATTGTGGGCGTGCGGCTTTGCGGACGAATAGGACGATGGATGCAGCCGTGCCAATATAGATCGCGGTGTCGAGAGAGAGGACGAGGCCACTGAAAAAGGTGACGATAAATACACTGGCATCGCTCTTGGTTGTTTTGAGGGAGAGTCGAATGTGCTCTTTGCTAATGAGAGAGACGCCCACTGTCATGACGAGTGCGGCGAGTGCCGGCTTCGGTATGTATGCGATCTTCGGGCCGAGAAAGATGAGGCCACAGAGTAAGAGCAGGCCGCTGAAAATACTGGAGACGGCTGTTTTTGCACCACTGTTGAAGTTGAGCACAGAGCGAGTGAGCGACCCAGATACGGACATGCCTGAGCCGAACGCCCCTGCTGCGTTGGCAACTCCCATGCTGAGCATTTGTTGGTTTAGGTCGATCCGGTCACCCGCTTGAGCGGCGAGTGTCTTGGCGATGGAGGCACTTTCCAGTAGCGAGAGGAAGGCGATGGCCATTGCCGTATTGGCCAGTAGAGGAATGTCGGAAAGCACTGCGGACGGCATGGATAGCGGCCACGAGTCGAAAGAGATACCACTAAGCATTGGCGCACTGATGCCTGCTGGTTTGAGCAGGAATTCTGTCACGAGGGAAATCAAAATGAGTGTGACGGCGACGGTGGGCAGCGCTTTGCCGAAGCGTTTCAGGGGTAAATAGATGGCCAGTGTGATACCCGCAACTAAGAGCGAGTTCGACTCGCTGAGGTGGATCGACTTGGCCACGATGACTAATGATTCTAGAAATGTGCCAGCTCGGGGGATGTTCAGACCGCAAACAGTTTTAAGCTGATTCACCAGGATCAAGCAGGCGGCGGCTGTGATGTATCCAGTGACAACTGCTCGCGATACATATTGCACGATACTTGCGACTTTACAGAGGGCGCCGAGTATCATGAACGCGGATACCATCAGCAGTAGCAGCGGCAGGGCGGCGACGGCTTGTTGCTGGTCGTAGCCGAGCGTGAGAAAGGCACTCAGCAGCATGACTGCGGTGGCGTTGGTCGGTCCGAGCATGACAAAACGCGAGCTCGCGAGCATCGGTCCGGTTATGGATGAGAGTGCCGAGCAATAAATGCCGATTTGCACCGGAAGCCCTGCGATCAGCGCATAAGCCATCGCTTGCGGGAAATCAAGTAAGGCGACGTTGACGGCGGCTTTCGCGTCGGACTTGGCCTTCGCGTAGCTGTAATTCTTGAGCGTGTCTTTGAGTGGAAATGCGCGGAGCCCACTACTGCGCACTATAGTCGCTAGTTTTTTAAGGATAAGATTCCCCATGTTGCCGGATTAATTGTCTGTTTTTGCTTGTGGACGATTTGGGCAACGGCTGTGTCGATTGAGTGATGGGGTGTAGCTGAGTCTCTAGTGTTGCAGGCAAACGGCAACTCGATTGTTGGGCTGATTATTGGCCCTTTTTGTGTTTTTGGAATTCTGGCCAGCTGAGTGTGCGGTCCTGATTCGTATCGGCTTCGGGGTGCTTCTTTAAATAGAGATTCTTCCACTTTTCGGTGTCAACTTTGTTGGCTGCTTGAGCCTTTTCAGTGGTTTTATGGCTTTCTTCTTTGCTGGGGAGCTGGTCGAAGATGGCTTTTTTGTATTGAGCTTTGAGTGATGCGTATTCCGGGTTGTCGGCGAGGTTGCGTAACTCATGCGGATCATTGGAATGGTCGTAGAGCTCTTCGTTGGCGTCGTTGTAAACGATGTAGCGGTAACGCTCGGTGCGGTAGGCCCAGTGCTGCTTGGCGGGCACATTATTATTCTGCGGGCCCGCAAAGCGCATCGTGAGGGCACCGTCAGGGCCGTCCCAGTTGCCAGCTTGCGGATTCGCGAGTAGAGGACGCATGCTAAAACCGTCGAGTGGGGCGCCTTGGTTGTTCTTGCGCGTGTCGCCTTGCAGATTGCAGAGGTCGGCGAGCGTTGGGTAGAGGTCGATCAGCGATACTGGCTGCGTCGTTACGCCTCCAGCTTGGCTGATTCCAGGGGCACGAATAAGCATCGGGATACGCGTACTGTCTTCCCACAGTGTATTTTTAAATAAATAGCCTTTTTGCCCCATGTCCCAGCCGTGGTCACTGGTCACGATGACGATCGTGTTTTCGGCGAGACCATTTTTGTCAACTGCATCAATGACGGTGCCGACGCAGTCATCCACCGCGGCAACACCTGCGAGATAGGCGCGCAGGAATGCTTTTATGCCTTGCTCGGAGCTGCCATAGGACTCCTCTATAAGTTTATAGTAGCGGTAGCCTTTGTCATCCCCGTTTCCATCAGATGGATCTGCACTTTTTAGATAAGTGTCATCAAGGTCGTTTGGTATGCTTGCTGGAAGTAGGAGCGCATCTACTGGGAGGCGATCGAAATACTCTTGAGGCACATGAATTGGTGTATGTGGACGGACAAATCCTACCGCAAGAAAAAGTGGCTGGGGAGACGTATGCTCGGCAAATTTTTCCAGCGTTTTGGCTGCCCATTCAGCGTTCAATTCGTCGGGAGTCAGATCACGTGAGTCGTGGTTACCAAAGTCGAGAACTTGCTCTTTACCCCAGCCGTATTTCCAGCCAGCTCCTGCGGGTTGTCCTTCATGGTCCATACGTAGGGGACCAAATGAGCCGTCGATTGCGCCAATATTCGAAAAAGGAGCAGGCACCCATGGGTTAGCATTGCGCTTTTTGCCGTCGAACCAATAAGGCCCGTAGTCAGTCTTGCTTTTGTATTCACTCCAGTCGGCGGGTCGGTGATCATGTTCATTCTTTCCCGTTCCGGCGACATGGTAGCCATTCTCTTTGAAGAATTCCATAATCGTCTTGGAGTTCTTTAGCACGGGGTTATCAAACCACTTAGCCCAGAATAGATTGTTGGAAGTGTGGGGATAAATACCTGTGTAGATACTTGCACGCGATGGGGCGCAGACGGGGTTGTTACTATAGGCATGCTGGAAAGTCACTGCGGACTTCGCAAAGCTACGCATGTGTGGTGTGAGCGCCTGAGGGTGACCCCCATGAACGGAGCCGAAGTCATTGAGGTCATCGCAGATGATGAAGACAACGTTGGGACGTATTAGATCGTTGCTGGCTGCATATGTTTGCCCTAGCGTTTGGACGAATAGGAACAGAATGAGTAATGTATTTTTTAACATAAGAAAGGCATGGCCATATTCATGACTTAGGAGATGGCTTCGAGTCGGCCGCGAATAGTAGTGTGCACTGATTTGATGGCTGTTTGAAATGATTTATTATTGCATCATCATTTCCCACTTGGGCAGATCCCATTTTATTGGCGCTGGAAATGCAGCGGATTCCTTTTTCCAGATGGCCTTGAGTTGAGCTGTTTTTTCGGGGAGTTGATGGATGAGGTTGGTCTGTTCCATGGGGTCATTGATGTAGTCATAGATTTCAAACGACTCTGGTAGGCCTTCGACGGCGTCTTTGTAGAGGTCTGGTATGATTGGACCGACATAGCGAAGGATGTAGCGATTGTCGGCTACGATGTAGCCTGCGGGGGCTTTTTCGCGTGAGACATTGTGGGTGAAGAAGGAGCTCGCTCCATGGAAGCCCCAGACGCGTGCATGGATACCGCCGACGGCAAAGTAGTCGCGCACGGGCTCCGTCGAACCGGTAGTGACTTGCGGCAAGAGTGACTTACCATCGATATCGGTAGGGACCTTGCCACCTGCAGCAGCGATCAGAGTCGGAATAATATCCATTGTTGACACGACCTGATCGAGTTGTTGTGGTTGTTGGATGCCCTTCGGCCAGTGGAAGAAGAGCGGCACGCGAAAGCCACCGAGGAGTAGCATTCCTTTGTGTCCACGGTAAGGTGCATTGCCGGGCAGGCAGGAGAGATTACCTACGGAGCCGCCGTTATCGGAAGTGAAAACGACGATGGTGTTGTCGGCTGCACCACGCGTTTCGAGGTAGTCGAGCATACGTTGAACGTTTTGGTCGACGGCGTAGATGTGCGCGTAGAAGTTATCGAGTGTTCGTGATCCGGAATGAAACGGTTCCTGGTAGCTAGCTGGAGCCTTTGGTTTGAGTGGGGAATGCACTGCGTGATAATGGAGCTGCACATAGAAAGGTTTTGCCGCGTCTAGGCTTTGTTTCATGAATTGCAGCGCTTCGTCGGTAAAGACGTCGGTGTTGTAGCCTTGGATCAGTCCTGCGTGATCGAAATTCTTCCAGACGTTGGTGGCATTGTAGAATGGGGACTCCCATTGGTTATAGCCGAAGTAATAATCGAAACCGTTGTTGAGTGGGTGATCCTTGGGAGCGACCGAGCCTTCAAAGCCTTCGGCTTTGAGCTTCTTCGACACATGTTGGTGGTTTTTATTGTTATAGTAAGTGGCGTTCCAGTTGTTATTGACTTTGACGCTTTCCGGGGCTTCGACGCCCGCGGCGCGCAGGTAGTTCGGCACCATTGCGTAGTCGCGTGAGCCGACATGCCATTTGCCGATATGTGCGGTCGCATAGCCTTGGGCATGTAGTTGCTCTGCGAGGTGCGAGTTCGGCTTCAAGCCATGTGCCTCGGTGTCGATGTTGCGGTAAATGCCCCAGCGGTTTTGGAGCACGCCGGTCGCGACGCTCAGGCGCGCAGGTGCGCACAGATTACTGGAGGCGAAGGCATTGTTAAAGCGGGCGCCTTCGTTGGCCAAGCGGCTCAGGGTCGGGCTGGCTTTACGAACCGCTTCGAACGCTTGCTCTGGGGTATATTCCCCCCGCTCGGCGACGTGTTCGATGAGTGCCGGATCCAGATCGTCAACGGTGAGGCCTTCGGCGTAGGTTTCGAGTTGCGCGTGGCCGAAGTCGTCGAGCATGACGAAGATGACATTCGGCTGTTTTGCGTAAAGAGCGGCACAACTCGTAACGAGTAGTGAGCAGAACTGGAAGTATCGTTTCATGGTGATGTGAATCGGGGGCAGTAAAGGATATATGTGACACGCCTCTGCTGCTTAGGTTGCAGAGTTCGAATCATGCATCGTGTCTTGCGAGCTAAACGGTGCCGCGACGGGCTTCGAGTTCGCTGCGGATTTCAGCCATACGTGCTTTGGTCAATGGGTAACGTGCATTGAGCACCATTGCGACCAGCAAGCACAGAATCGGTAGTCCGATCAGTAATAGGCGCATCTTTAGTAGCGTGCCTTCGGGTTGATCGCCCCCGAGTTCTTGGCTGAAATGTGTCCAAGCTAGAAGTATACCGGACACGCCAAAGGCAATCGAGCTGCCGGCCTTCATGATCCAGCCGCTAATTGCGCTGAATAGGCCTTCACGACGTTGCCCGTGGGTGAATTCGTCATAGTCGCAATAGTCGCCGAGCATTGAGAGGAAAATTGCCCAAAAAATCGTGTAAGCTGGGGCGAAAAAGAAAGGATCGAGGAAGATGAGCTGTGGGATGTCGCTATTGTAGGTCCCCCATCGCGCGAGGCTACCTGCGAGCGCTGCGATCAATGAAAGAAAGATGAGTTTACGTTTTTCGACACTGATTAAAAATTTGGAGATGACGAAGAGTATCACGAAACCCAACACTTGCATTATATTTTGCATGACAGCGAAGTAGCTAGAGCCCGTAAGCTTATCGCCTTCCCATACATAGTAGATGTTCACGTATAGCCCGAACGTTGCTACGAGTAAGATGCTGCAGAGTAAGCCAAGGCCGACGCCATGAAGGATGAGGAAGTTGCGATCTTTGATGAAGGACTTGAAGCTACTGATCAGCTGCACGCGTTCCTGGTTCGCGGCGACCTTATGGTAGCGCTCTTGTGGATACTTCGCACAAATGATCCCTGATACTAGTATTAATATGCTGGAGATGCCGGATAAGACACGAATGCCTGTGACTGGATCCGAGAATAGGTCACTTTGAGTGAGTGGAAAGATCCATGGTAGCATCAGCATAAAGATCTTATTGAAGAAGGCAGAATAGATTCGGATGGTTGTGCGCTCTTCATAGTCTGGAGTCATTTCCGTGGCGAGTGCTCGAAAGGGTACTGAATAGATCGTATAGGCCGTAAAGAAAATGATCGAGAGGCAGAATAAGTAGATGGTCTTCGATTGTTCAGTCCACTCGGGTGAGGCAAACCAAATCAATGGATAGGTTATTGCCATAAGGATCGAGCCGAACAGGAGGAATGGTTTTCGACGGCCGAATTTACTTTTCCAGTTATCAGAGACGTAGCCCATGATGGGGTCGGTAATCGCATCCCATAGACGCATGAGCATCAGCACGGTGCCGATCAGTGCCGGGCTCATGCCTAGAATCATGTTGTAAACAGGTGTCGCGATGTCGTTGACGCCGTTTTCGCCGTAACGGTTGGTAAACTCACCGGTGCCGAATGCGACCTTCTCTTTGAAGGGAAGCGATGCTTTCGTGGACTCCTTGGGGGAGCTAGTCTCTGATTCGGTCTGCATTTAGGGTCTGGGGGCGAAAGAATGTTGGCTATTTAGCGACGAAGGTCATCGCTTCTGCCTTTGTTTGTGCGGAGGTATGCCGTGTGTGCAAAGTGTCTGAGTATTGCAATAGATTGCTCAGTAGCAATTGCGCAACCGGGTCGTGACTAACTTTTTGGCGCAATATCAGTGTGCTGAGTAATATATTGCCTTTTCCGTGTGCTTTGACTGCAAGATCAGTTCCATGCCAGAGCTCCTCGCCGCCGAGATAGGTGCGCTTGGCTGCTTTGGTCGGGATTTCTTCAGGGCGGAACCAGGTGATGGTCTGCGCCGGTGCCTCGTCTGCTTCGAGCTCATAGAAACTTTCTGCGGGAGCAACTTCGTGGTAGGGCTCGTCCATCATGCAGTCTGTCGGTAGCCCTTCGAATATCGGGTGCTGTTTCGCGACATGCATGCTTGATTCCCAGAATGAGAACGACGGTCGCGCGATGAGCTTGAATGGGAAGATGCCTGATTGCAGGAGTTGATTGCTCTGGATTGCCGGAGCATTGCTGGCTTCATACTCTTGCAGCATACAGGCAGAGTCATGTTCAGCAGGTGGCTCCAAGTAGAGCGCATTGGCGGTGCCTTGTTCGACACGCAGCATGGCGGCTTTGAGGTATGTCAAATCGGCCTCTGCTGAAGCATCCTCTGGCACGATAAGGAAAGTCGTCAGCGAGTCATTTGCCGACCAATTCGACAGGGCTGTATAGCGAATGCCCGCATCGTCAAGCCAGGGGGTAATGTCGGCTTCCGGATCATATACGACCAGGTCTGCTTCTGTCGCGGTGACAGGTGCTGGAGTGACAAACAGTTCGATCGTATTTGAACGCTCGATTTGTCCTTCTAAATTATAGGCGCGAATCGTGATCGTATTCGCCCCGGTTTTGAGTAATGAGCTTGGGATGTATGCCTGCGCCTGCTGGAAATTATGCTCACCTGACCAGTCCAGATCAGTGAGTTTGAATGCGGTGTCGTCATTGCAGAGTTCAATGCATGTCGGCACCGAGTGATTTAAGCCGCGCAGCACGATAGAGAAATTGACTGACTCGCCTTGCTTGATATTTCGTTGCTCAGGAAAGCACAGGATGGATGGTGTTTTGTTGGCCTCGGCGATGGCATGGTAGGCTGCTTTGGGGCGTTGCCAGTGATCGATTAGGCCCGCACCAAGAATCCAGTCGCCATCGGTAAAAGCATGTATGCAGTATCCGGATACATTCTCATTTGAGAGGAGTGCCTCGAGTTGACGTCGATTTCCACGTGCTTGCACTGCTTGAGATGCACGGCAGAAGGCGTCTACATTTTCGTAGATGTCGTTGAATTCACAGGCATCCATACTTTGCTTGAGCGCGTCTAGTATCTGATGGTGGTGGCGATAGGCGGGGAGCTTTTCGTTGCCATGCTTTTGGAAGAGTTGGCAGTTTTTTTCGATCTCTGGGAGTCCGCCAAATCCGAATTCGGAGACAAACAAACCTGTGCCCGCTTTGATCTCTGTGTTTCCCTCATTGGTGTCTGTTTTACCGAGATCTTGATAGAGCTTCCAATGTTTCTCAGATACCGGTGCGCGCACATAACTGTGGAGCTCGCTGAGTGTTTGTTTTTCAGTGCTATGCGGAAGGTAAAAATGTGCACCAGAGGCCCAGCCGCCGGATTCATCGAGAATGAGGCGAGTCGGGTCGAGTTCGCGTGCGGCGAGCGACATCGCGGGCATCAAGCGTGCGAGTTCGATACGCGTGACTTCATTGAACATTTCCCACCAAATAATGGAGGCGTGGTTGCGGTCGCGCAGCACGAGTTGACAAATTTCATGCTTAATCCGTGTGGGGGCCTCAGGCGTTGCGGTTGGCCAACAGCTCATACACTCGACTGCGGGGGATGCGATCACAAGTAGGCCAGCGGCGTCAGCTTCTTCCAAAATCATAGGAGGGACAGGGCGTCGCCATGGGCGCAGCAAGTTGAGGCCAGCTTCTTGAGCGAGCTTGATCTCGCGGCGCACTTCTTCGCGAGATTCCGGATACGATTGATGTTTGGCATAGACGCCCTCCCAGAAGCCGCCGCGCAGGTAGATGCGTTTACCGTTGAGGCAGAAACGCTCATTCTTGTAGGTGAATTCACGCAATCCGATACGCTCAGTGGATTCAGCGACGACTTTGCCGTTCAATGAAATGCGTGCGTGCGCGGTGTAAAGGTGTGGTATTTCGCAGCTCCAGAGTTTCGCATCTTCAAGTGCGATGCTATGGTTGAGCAGTGTGTTGCCCGGTTGTAGCTGGAATGTTTGTTCGGTTTGATAAGCGCGGTCGCCATTCGCATCGAATACGTCGATGGTTAAAGTCGCCGTCTGCGTGGTGGACTCATTGCAACGAAGCTTGAGGTCGAGGTCGAAGGTCGAGTCTTTTAGCTTGGGCTGGTAGAAGGCGTGCTGGATCCAGACGGATTGATTGAATTCCAGCGTTGCAGCCTGCCAAATGCCGGCAGTGAGGCCGCCGCGCCAGTGCGGCATGTCGTTGGGGCCAAGATCGTCGACACGGATGTCTTTGGTAATGATCGGGCTGACGATTCGCACCGTGATCTGGTTGGGGGCTCCGTAGTTGAGAAAGTCCTGTATTTCAAAATTGAAGGGAGTGTAGCCGCCGTCATGTGAGCCGACTGCCTTGCCGTTGATCCATACTCCAGTGCGGTAGTTGGATGCTTGAAAGGCAATACGGCAGATTTGGCCGACTTTGTCGGCGTCGATATCGACTTGTGTGCTATACCATGCGACACCTTCGTAGTCTTGCTCCAGCTCTTCCCAGCAGGAAGGCACTTGAATGTCGACGCAGCCTTGTTCGAGTTGCTGTGTGTTGACTTGCCAGTGCTCGCTGAGACCAACGTTCTCGGGGTCGAGTTTAAATTTCCAGGTGCGATTGAGGCAAAGAGTGTCCATGAAAAAGGAGGTTGTCCGATTTGAAAAACACCATCATAGCAAATGTTAGCCGCCGCATCGGTTTCCAAAGCGCTAAAACTGTTCGCTGAACCGTATTTGTCGCTCGGATCGGATTTTAAAGTTTTCAATCCATGTGTGTCAGGATGGGGCGCGTTCAACGGTCTGTGGTCAGCGTCAAGCAGTTGTTTTATGGCCCTAGTGGTAATGTGTGCTTAGTGGTTTTTGCGGGGTAGCTCAGGCGATAAAATTGGGTGGATTCATTTTCTGTGATTTGTTCGGATACGGAGGAACCGCTGAAGAGTTCGATGGCTGTTGGCATCGGTGTCCATGGTCGTGTGAGATCCGTCGTTGTCAGTATTGTGTAAGGGTGTGAGAGCTCCAAGTTGCTATATTCAACGCTTAAATTGACAGGGTCGATGGTGATCTTTGGCTGTTTGGTGGGCACGATGAGTGGTGTTTTGGAGTATTGAATGATACTCTCTTCGCTTACGTTGACGTCGAAGATCTGCACTCCGCATAGGGCGGCACCACCACCGGAAAGTTTGCTCAGTGTCAGGGTGAGATTGTCGCTGCTGAGTATTGTTTCGCTGCCAAAGAGTGCGTATTGCGCGGTGGGGGAACTGCTATTGTTGCTTGTGTCCGTTGTTCGTGTGATTGTGGCACTCGAGATGACTTGGGTGGGATTAAGTGTTTGATAGTAGTAGGTCGTGGTGCCGTCCGAGATCGATGCGTCGGTATTGCCGGTGTATCCACCCAAGTAAGCAATTGCTTTGTAACCGTTCGGGAATGTTGCGTTGAGGTCGGAAAAGGTGATGCTGCTGGAACCGTTGGATAGGTTGCCTACGTGTATGGGAGTGCCACTGTAGTCCGCGCCGAACCATGTGGGGCTCGGTGTGCCGGGGATCGTGATGTCGACCGTCGTGGCGATCCCTGTTTCATCTGCCAGGTCATTGGTCGAGGTTGATAGATTCTCCCAGTTGCTTGAAACTGTGCCTTCGCTATCTACGCCAAAAATGCTGATTGCACCCCCTCCGCTACTGTTCGTGAAGTTCACGCTGACGATGCTGCCTGTAGTGACAATTTGGTGAGTCACTTCTGCTCCTTTCGGATCGTAGTTTAGTGCTTCCTCTGTGCGGGCATCAAAGGTGCTGTTGTGGTTCTGAAACCAATCCTCCAGTGCTATCAATTTTGCCTTATAGGCATTGCCTGCAGGGACATCCGCGACGTCGGTATAGCCTGTTGCGAGGTTGGTTTGCTGCCCCGGATCGGTTGCGAGGTCGTAGAGTTCTAGTTCCTGCAGTGTGCTCGTTCCGGAATGCGTGTAGGGCCGCAGGTAGAGCCATTTGCCTTCGGTATCATCCATGCGGACGGATTTGTTGTAAGCGGTGCTTTTGTTGATGGTGTAGAAATGGTGCGTGCGGATTGCGTCTTCACTGCTCGGGGTTTCGCTCATGAGGAAGGGGAGTAAGCTGATGGAATCTTGATGTTGGTCGCTCGCTGTAGATTGTCCGGTTAGATCCATTAGGGATGCCGCCACATCAATGATTGAGATATGGTGATCACAAATGGTGCCCGGTTCGATGACGGATTTTAGATTTGTGTTGTCACCCCATTTGAACGCGAAGGGGACGCGGTGGCCGCCTTCATAAATCGAGCTTTTGGCGCCCCGCCATGGGCCGCTGGGGTGCTGACGGTTGGAGGTCTCCTGTTGTGCGATATTGGTGACTGTACCTCCATTATCACTGGAGAGGATGACCAACGTATTGTCTGCGATATTCAGCGAATCGAGTGCGTCGAGTATTTTCCCGACTTGTTGATCCAGGTCGACTACGAAGTCCGAACGCTTGCCTAGCCCTGTGCTGCCAAGGGCATGTGCGGATGGCGTCAGGGGGACGTGAATCGCGGGAGCGGCGTAGAACAGCATGAATGGCTGGTTGGCGTTGGCTGCGACGTGTTCTTCGATAAATTTGACCGCATGGTAGGCGAGGATCGGGCCGTGTTCGCTGGTGTCAAAGCGTGAGTCGCCAAAGCCTCGGGCGTAGATTTCGCCATGGGTGTTGACCATGTCACTGTTTCCGGAGGTGGTGACGAGTTTACCTTTGTCGCCATAAACGGTATTGGCGGCATAGGTGCCTGCGAAAGGGCCGGCTAGGTTTTTGCCGGTAAATCGTGTTGGATCAAAGTAGCGTAGTGTGGAGTTGGTGCCGAGGGGGGCACTGTTCATCGAGCCTGGCCACCAGTTTTCTACATCCTGATCGAATGTATCAATCGGCTTGTAGGTATCGTTTTCGAAATACATGTAGAGTCTGCCTTGGATGCCGTCGGGACTGACAAAGGTGTAGTCGAAGCCGTGCTCAAGCATGCCTTGCCCAAACTGACGGCTATAATCGTAAGCATCGTAGCCATTCGTGTTTGAGGGGAAAAAGTTGTAGCGTAGCAGATCTCCATCCCAGTCGTAAAAGTCGCCTCCGATGTGCATTTTACCAAAGTAGCCTGTGTGGTAGCCCGCTGCTTGTAGGATATTACCGAGGGTATCATGCGGGTTGTTTCGACGATCTCCGAATCCGTTGATGGCGCCTGTCGCCGGATTGCCACTGCCGTCTACCACGACGACGCCATTGTCGTAGGTCATCAATTTGGCGGTCTGTCCATTCTTGGAGTTGGCAAAATTCAGCCCCGAACTCTCGTTGTTTCCCCATGTTCCGAATTCACGTGAGCGGATAGTCGTATTGCCGGTCAGCACGCAGAAACGGTTGGGTGCGCAAAGCGCGGCGGGAAGCTGCGCATCGGTAAATATCATACCTTGTTCGCAAATTCGATCCATGTTGGGCGTCGCGATGACTGTCTCAGGTGTGGTGCCTTCGTAGTTGAAATGGTTTTGCGACACCATTCCCTGATTGATGAAATACTCGTGGTAATAAGCCACATCACCAACGCCGAGATCGTCAGCAAATATGAATACGACATTCGGCAGGCTCGCCCCGGCGGTATCGCCTGGAGCGGCAATGAGTGGTGTAATGACTGATGAACCGAGCGCTAGTATGAGTGATATCTTTTGCATGGGCGAAATCAATGGGTGGGGCGGAGGTGTAGATCTCTTTTTTGCGCCGTGGTGGTCGATGCCGCTGCGATTGAATGCCGAGGCCTTGCGGCGTTCCTCCGTTAATCGGTGGGAGGTGGCACTCTGCCTGCGCTAAGTCCCTGCGTTCAAGTGCAATTCCACAAGATACCAGGCTCTATAGTGAGCACACATCCGACGGGCTGTGGCCTGACGGTGGTGTGTCACCGTGGATGCTTTCGAGTAGTGCATTCAGTTCGGTGACTTTGCCTTGGTTGGCTTGGGCGATGTTGTCGCGTTGACCGATGTCGGCACTCATGTCGTAAAGCTGAGGGTTCAAGTCGTTACCGGTCTCGATGCCTTTGTCGCCAAAGAGTGTGGGGCCTTCGTGTGGTGGAATGTAAACCCACTTGCCTTGGCGAACTACGGTTTTCGAGCCGATGCCTTCGGTGACCAGGTTCTCACGGCCGACAGTATCGGTGCCGAGTAACACGCCGGTCATGTCTTGGCTGTCGGCAGCTTCTTCGGGCGGGATGTTGGCGCCTCCCATTTGCGCAAAACTTGCAAGGAAGTCGGCATGGCTAAAGAGGGCAGGGGTCTCGCTGCCGGCTTCGACGCGCCCCGGAGCGCGCACAATCATCGGCACGCGTGAGCCGCCGTCGAACATACTGTATTTGCCGCCGCGTAAGGGGCCGGCGGGTTTGTGCGCGCCGCATTTTTCGCGAGCGTCATCATCGTAGCCGTCGTCGAGCACAGGGCCGTTGTCGCTGGAGAAGACCACGATGGTGTCTTCGTCCAGTCCTTGTGCTTTTAAGTGTGCCAGTATTTCGCCCACGCACCAATCGAGTTCGGCAATCACATCGCCGCGTGGCCCTTTACCGGTGGCCCCTGCGAAGCGTGGGCTCGGGATACGCGGCACGTGTGGCTGGTGTAGTGCGTAGTAAAGAAAAAAGGGTTGCTCCTGGTTCTCGGTGACGAAGTTTTTTGCGCGTTCGAGGAATACTTCCGTCATGGTTTCGTCGTCCCATGTTGCGGACTTTCCGCCACGACAAAAACCGATACGCCCGACACCGTTGACGATCGTATCGTAGTGCTGCTGGTCGCTGTGCTTCATGGTCAGCAGTTCGGGGTTGTCTTTGCCGGTCGGCACTTCGGGGAAAGGGTTTTCGCCGCCGTAGACGACAGAGATCGGATCGTTCGGGTCGAGGTTGTCAACGACACGCCCATCGACAAACACGCATGGCACGCGGTCGTTGGTCGCTGCCATGACATAGGACTGATCAAAGCCTACGTCGAGCGGGCAAGGGCTGATCTTGCCGTTCCAGTCAACGGTGCCATCTCCGAGGCCGATGTGCCATTTGCCGATGACAGCCGTCTTATAGCCTGCTGCGCGCAGTGTGCCGGGGAGGGTGCGTTCGTCCTTGCCGATAATCATCGGCGCATCGCCCGGCAGAATTTGTGCATCTTTATTGCGCCATGGATAGGCACCGGTGAGGAGGCTGTAGCGCGACGGAGTGCAAGTGGCTGCGGTCGCATAACTATTGGTATAGCGCATGCCTTCGTCGGCCATTTGGTCGAGGTGCGGTGTCGGCAATTCGGATGCGCCGTAGCAAGTGAGATCACCGAAGCCGAGGTCGTCGGCATAAATAATAATGAAGTTGGGCAGTTTCATAAGTGGTCCGTCTATGTTGAAGTATGGTCGCGGGGCGACTTGTAGGAGATACATCGAAACAAACGAAAAGGCGATGGCTGACCAACGATAATCTGTAAAATGCAGGTTTGGCTGTGAACTTATACGGCTTCGCGAACATCTTGTATGTGGCGGGCCTGTTTGAGTGGATGATGTGTCCTGCGTCGTCGTGACTGGTTTTCTGCCAATGCCATTGCATGATAAAAAAAGGGCCTCTTCGTCATTTACCGAGGAGTGGGTGCATAGAGCCACTTATTAACGCTTATTGAACGCTTATTTAGCACGACGTGTAACTGTGATCTTCAATTTCTTTAGAATAATGACTCTGAAGTGGATGAACCGCCTGCTTCGGTTGAGGGTGCTGAGTTTTGGTAAATATTGATTGCTCCTCTTTTGCCTCTCTGTGCTCTCAGGATTCAATTCACGTTGGATTTGATTTTCATTTTTCTGTTTCCCTGATCCGCATCCTATTATGCATTGCATTGGGGGTTGTTCTGGGGGGTCCACATGCAGAATACTACGGGTCTTTCTCTTTACGTGTATTTCAAGAGAAACGAGTGCTCCGATGGAGTGTTTAGTCTAGCAGAGGATTTTTCGTGAATCGTCACTGGGGATGGAGTCTCTCAGTTTAATCGAGGCGCATCTTTGGTTAAATGAATTCTTGAAGCCATTTGGCGTCGATACAAACCAGCGCGGCATGATTGGCAGGTCGGTCTTAGTTTTTTTAGCGTTACTTCACGGGCTAAGTGGATTCATTTAATCATGTTGGTTGCCTAGGCATTCGTCAGGGTTCTTTGAATACCATGACTGCTGTTTGTTGGATCATTTTACGGTCCTTTAAATCGATGAATTCAGTCATTCATGGTATCTTTAGATTTTCAATTAAAGTCCTCTAAATTTATGGAATGTTCGTGTGTTTGTCGAAAACGTTCGCCCTTCGGCTATTTGGGTGAATTCGCTTGAATCGCTTGATTATTAGGTAGTTTTTGAAGCCTGAACGCAGGACCCTTTGTGTTTTGCGCTATTCATCCTAAACTAAATTAATCCCACATAAAATAATGAATAAAAAAATACTCCTAACTACTACACTGCTGGCCCTTGGGCTGGTTGCTTCTGCGAGTGCGCAAGACATAATTAGCGCCAACTTTGTAAGACTTGACATTAATGGAGCCAACGGAAGCCGTTTTTCTGAGAACCTTACTGGCGCAGAAACATTTGGCCTCGTTGATTATGACGGTTTGGGCACTACTACTGACGTGTCTAATTGGAACAACATAATTGTTTCCGCTGGTGACCAGTTGAACCTGACGGATAGTAATGGGGTTACATCCTCGGTTGATGCAACTTCTGTCTTCAATAATGTGCAGACCTTATTTGATGCTGGCTTGAACAATACAGCGTATAAGGCGGGCATTGCCGCCTTTGCCGGTACTACTAGAAACCCAGCGGTAGCATTTAGTGATGTTAATTCTTTTGCATCGACTTATGATGTGATTGTCTACGTGGGGTTCAACGCTACCGCCACAGCTGGAGATGTGACAATTGGAGGGACTACACTATCATGGGCTGGGACGGGCTCTGTCGGTGGTGATTCTATTCTTTTCAGTGGTCTAACGGCAGACAGTTTCGATGTTGTATTTAGTAACACCTCAGCTGGAACAGCAGTATTAGGAGGTGTTCAAATAATTGCGATTCCTGAGCCAGGCACTTATGCTTTGATTGCAGGCGCACTCGCACTGACTGCGGTCATGGTTCGCCGTCGCAAATAATTTATATTTCAGGGTTATATAGGGTAAGGTCGTCTGCACATGTGGCAGGCGGCCTTTTTTTGTCTCAGTGGTGTGAGTCCTTATCTGTGTATCGTATACTTGGATTGCATCGGGATTAGGGGAGTTTCTCGTAGAGTGTAAGAGATGATATCTGTGTTATTGGGCATGGCTAAAGTGTTTGTAGGATCGTAGATATATGGGATAACCTTGTCATGGGTGTTATCGATCAGGTTAAGTATCATTTAGCAGCAGGTATTGATGGGCTGCCTTTGGACTCGATGGTGTCCACAGTTGATCACTTCAGTGACTGTCCTATTTTCCTTTTATAATAAATATCATGATCACACCCAAGGTAGGCATTCCCAAGCAAACGAAACTCTTTTATGGGGCAGATTATAATCCGGACCAATGGCAGCATTCACCGGAGGTCCTAGAGCGTGATATCGAGCTGATGAAACAGGCGGGCGTGACCTCTGCCTCTGTGGGTATCTTTGGATGGACAGCACTGGAACCGGAAGAGGGGCGCTATACTTTTGAATGGTTAGATCGGGTGATGGATCGGTTTGCCGAGGAAGGTATGTTCGTGTTCTTGGCCACGCCGAGTGGTAGTAAGCCGATGTGGCTGTCGGAGAAATATCCGGAGGTGCGTCGTGTGAATCAGGATGGCATGCGTGATCGATCCGGTGGCCGCCATAATCACTGCATGAGTTCGCCGGTGTATCGTGCGAAGGCCGCGCAAATGAACCGAGCCTTGGCTGAGCGCTATAAAGATCATCCTGCACTGGCGCTGTGGCATGTGGGGAACGAATTTAGTGGCGAGTGTCATTGTGCTACTTGCCGAGCGGGCTTTCAGGCGTGGTTGAAAGAAAAATACCAAACACTTACAGCACTGAACGAGGCTTGGTGGGCGAGCTTCTGGAATCATACCTTTACAGACTGGAGCCAAGTGCCGACTTTTGATGAGAGTATCGATGGACTGGGGTTGGACTGGTTGCGATTTACCAATGACCAGCATGTCTCTTTCATTCTAAACGAGATGAAGCCGCTGCGTGAGTTAACGCCGAATGTGCCATGCACCACTAACTATATGGGCACGCACGAGGGCACGAATTATTGGCAATGGTCGGAGCATCTGGATGTGATCTCGAATGATTTATATCCGATGCCAGATGATCGGGAGCACACGTGGAAGCAATCTATTGCTTCTGATTTCATTCATAGTATGATGCGCGGCATGAGCGGTGGTAAGCCGTGGATGTTATTGGAGTGCTCGCCGAGTTCGGTGAACTGGGGGCAGATCAATAAATTGAAGCGTCCGGGCGTGCATCGGCAAGAGGTGCTACAGGCGGTCGCCAATGGTGCCGATACCATTCATTATTTCCAGTGGCGCAAGGGGCGCGGTGGTTTTGAAAAATATCATGGTGCAGTGGTCGACCATGAAGGTAGTGATCAGGGGCGCGTGTATCAAGAGTGCGCTGCGGTCGGTTATGAGCTATCGTCGCTCGAATCACTGTGTCAGCAGGATATACCACAAGCATGCATTGCAATCGTGTATGATTGGGAGAGTCGTTGGGCGCTCAATGCATCCTGTGGGCCGAAGAAAGCAAAAGAGGTGCATCCGTATCCGTCAGATATTTATACCGAAGCCTGCCAAGCGCATTACCGTGCGTTGACGGTGGCTGGGCAATCGGTGGATGTGCTATCGGCTCAGTCTGAGTTTGCCGACTATAAGGTGCTTGTGATACCCGCGCTGTATCTGGTGTCCGATGCACTCGGTGCGCGCCTGCAGGCTTTTGTTGATCAGGGTGGAATCCTGGTTGGTAGTTATTTGACCGGCTATGTGGACGAGATGAATCGCTGCCACCTTGGCGGCTTCCCCGGCGCGGGCTTGCGGGAGACCTTTGGCATCTGGAACGAGGAAGTGGACTATTTACACGACGAGACTGAGGTTCTGCTCGTGCATAATTCGGGCAAACCGTATCCAGGCGTGGCATCAGATGTGATAGAAGTCTTACATGTGGAGTCGGCTGATGTGCTTGCACGGACGGGGTCTGAGTTTTATAAAGGATCACCTGTCATTACATCGAATCGCAGCGGTGAAGGCAGCGCATATTATTTGGGTGCGAAATTGGCCGATGCTAGTTTAAGTGAATTTTACGCATCCTTGTTAGAGTCGCATGCATTGTCTACGCAGGTAGGATTGCCGGAAGGTGTTGTGCTACGTCAGCGTCAATCAAGTCAGGGCACACTGACCTTTTTATTTAATTATACACGCACGTCACAAACTTTTGATTTGAAACAACTCCGCTTGCGTGAATGGGCAAGTGGAGAGGTGCTCGAAGGCTGTATGGAACTAGAGCCGTATGCGAGTTATGTATGTGTCGACGCGGTTTGATTTAAAAAATACGGTTGGAGTAACATTTTTACCGCTACGTATAATGCAAGGCGGAGGCTAGAGTGCTATACTACGAACAGATCCCTCAACTATTCAAAAGTATGCGTTTAACGTGTGCTGATAGGTCGCGCTTCTCGTATTAGAATGCCTCAGCCATAGTAGCATAGAGCATTGGGGGAGCGCGACCTTCCCCACTCCCTCCCAATACTACTCTACCACTATGAATGCTATTTCTTACACGTCACGGGAGCGATGGCTGTCTCCACATCGATTCATTCCATCCCATACCCATGTGTCGAAGCAAGGGTTTGCCTTGGTCATTGCGCTGAGCCTGATGGCCTTTGTGTTGTTGCTGTTGCTTAGCATCACGACCTTGGTGCGTGTGGAAACCAGTGTCGCGGAGCAAAGTAAGGAGCAATTGCTTGCCAGACAAAATGCACTGCTAGGACTACAACTGGCAGTCGGGCGTTTGCAGGTCGCAGCAGGGCCAGACCAACGTGTCACATCGACTGGTGAACTGGTTGCAAATAGCGACAGCTCTCTGGAACATCACACTGTCGTATGGGATGCGACCGATCCTACTGCTACTGCCCCCATTGATTGGCTCGTCTCTTCGATCGATCCAGATAACTTTGATCCTGCTCAGACTCCGGATGCCACGTGGCCGCTCTTGGTGTCGGAGCGTGATTCCGGACTGGTTCCTGAGGTGCGCGCAGAGCCATTGCAGATCCAGGGGCATCGTAGCACTTCGGGTGAATGTGCATGGTGGGTGGGGGATGAGGGTGTGAAGGCGCGCTTCGATATGGCCGAACCTGACACGCTCTATAACAGTGTGGAGCAGTTGGACCGCTTACGTGTGGCTGGTCGTTGGGGCATTGAATCGCTCGCTGCAATGGGGGCTGATTATACATACGATGATCCTGACTTCCGCTCTGGACTCGATCGTATTACAAGTCGTGAACAATTTTCAGTGCTCAACTCAAGTTTCGAGACAGTCCTCACTGATAATTTTCACGATATCAGTGCGACCAGTCGCTCGCTGTTGACAGACGTGAAACACGGCGGCTTGAAGCAAGATCTCTCATACATTTTGGATGGTGGCACCGGTTCACCCACTGGTGCAATCATAGTAGGCACAGATTATGAGAGTGATTTGGACCCTCAATTTGAACGTGTCACATGGGAGCAGTTGGCATCGCTTAACGGGCTTGCTCAGGAGGCGTCGACAGGGGCCGTTCAGGCACGTGGACATACTGAAGATCAATATGGTGTGGCGCCGTTACTCAGTATGCTGAAGTTAAACTTTGGAGTGACCCTAAAGGATCAGGGAGGCTTCGATGCGTCCCCCGTATCGACGCAGCTACCTTCGGAGCGCAATTACCAGATCCATCATCAGATTCGTCCTTGGTTTGTATTATCAAATCCTTACAATGTGACACTACGTGCAGAGAATTACCGCATTCGCTTTGATGTGGATGATGAGATGAAGATCGAGCTGAGTGTTGATGAAGGGCCCAACGCAGGGCAGATTATAGCCTTCGAAGCTGACATGCGCGATTTTTTGGGAAATTTGGTCTTTACTGTGCCTGAGGTCAATCTAGCGCCAGGGCAGTCGAAGCTCTACGGACTGGATTACAATGACCACCCCGCGTATGACTATAGTTTTAAGTATGGACTCGCAGGGGGGGAGGACTATTACGCGTTCTTTAACGTAGGTAGCGCGAATAGCAACCCGGAGAAACAATACATTTTTGTTGAAAATGCACGTGGCACTCCCTTGGACTCGTCGAATGCGGAGCCTTTCGACCTAGGGAATTCGACTATCCGTATTAATCCAGGCATCACACGAACCGGAGACGTCTTGGAGATTACAGACGATAGCCTGAACCCTTATTGGGGAGGGAGAACAAAGCAACGTATTGCAAAACTCGCATGGCAGTTTTCTCAGGGAGCAAATCTATATGTAAGAACCTATGTCAACGGCATCCCAGAGTTGACGAGTCATTCTGTGCCTGCGGATGAGGAACTTATTCAGTATATCGGGCCGAGTTGGTGCGGGACGGCAAAGTCAGTCACTGCATTGGGGTATTGGCCTGTGAATCGTGCCTTTTTGCCACGTTCTACGAGTCGCTTCAATGGTCTCTATCAAAATGGTTCGCAGGATTATTCATTAATCGTGAATGCATCGACAAATCCGCCGACTTCACAATGGCAGAAGATGAATGTTAACCCTTCGGCGTCTTCGATCTTTCTGAATTTACTCAGCGCGGCAAACACAACCGCAAATGCAGATACGTTTACGACGAATGACGGCTGGGCGACTGATACCAACCTGCGTGGTAAGCGCTTCGCGAGCCTTGCGACTGATGTGCCTTTCCAAGAGAGTTGGAATAAGGGCATGTATCGCTTAACGACTCAAAATCATGGCGCTTGGGTCTACGCAGGATTGACTGACGATGCATCTGATAACCTAGCACTCGGGGAGTATGGATTCCCATGGGGAGCAGGTGTTTCGTATCAGGGCGATCGACCGACTGGTTTGCCGCGTCAAGTGATGCTTTTTGATTTACCACGACAGAATGCTACGACCGGTGAAAGTTACCTGAGCTCAGTGGGGCAGTTGCAACACTTTGATGCGAGTGGTTATACTGAGTGGGATGACGGTGATGATCCACTCGACACAGTTGACGACTCTTCGTTGGTCTACACGCCGACATTCACCATTGGTTCGAGTTATGCGAGTCCCTTTGTGAATCGTGAAGCGATCTCTTCACGGACGGACGATGGACGGCAACTGGTCGACTGGTCCTATGTTTTGAACGATATACTTTTTGATCGCTATTTCTTTTCAGGATATACTCCGAGCTCCGCGACAAATCCTGAGAGTCTTCAAAATGGGCGTCTGCAACGAATCGATGGCTCAACAGACTTGAGTGCGTTGCCTGAAACTGCGACAGCAACTGCCCACGCACTGTATGTTGATGGCGGATTCAATGTGAATTCAACTTCGGTTGAGGCATGGTATGCTTTGTTATCCTCGTTTAGGGGCGTTGAATATGGAGATGTTGCTGCAGCGGATACGCGAGGCGTGTTTCCTAGGTCGTTGTATCAAGATCCTACTTCGCTTGAGTCCGTGGCACTAAATGACGAAGATTTACAGGACACATGGAAGGGCTGGCGTCACTTACAGTCAGATGATACCGATCCTGCAGCTTCTCAGCTGTATCAATTAGCTGAAGCGATCGTGGATGAAGTCAAAGCACGTGGCCCATTTTTGAGCATGTCTGATTTTGTGAATCGTAAGTTGGTCGATGATGCGGGTCCACTGGCTCACCAAGGCTTATCCGGTCCACTTCAGGCCGCGCTTGATCGAGTGGTGAATGTCGATATCGCCCAGATCGAAGAGTATGAGGTGGATGCAGCCAATGCGGATCGCCACTATATCTATAGCTCGAGCGACGGAGATGCTAGCCTACAGCAGCACCTTGGCACAGGGGCGATCTACGAGAGTGATGGTTCAACGGTTTCTGGAGCTGCGGCTTCAACTGCTGCGAGTGTTCCAAGTTGGGTCTTGCAAGGCGATCTCCTTCAGTCGCTCGCGCCCGCATTGTCGAGTCGCTCAGATACTTTCACGATCCGTAGCTATGGATCGTATCAAGATCCAATCACGGGTGAGATACGCTCAGAGAGCTACATCGAAGCGACCGTGCAACGTCTGCCTGAATATGTGGATGCTTCCGATACGCCTGAAACACCAACTGTCGATCTTGGCGCTAACAATGTTTTGGCCGGACGGAAGTTTGAAATTGTTCAATACCGATTTCTCGAACCCTCCGAAATATAAACAACCAGTGCTTTTATGATCCAACGATTCGTAGTTCTTTACCTCTTATTTGCTTCGCTCTCTTTAGCCGTTGAAGCTGCAACGGTGCGCGTCTTGGCAATCAATACCACAGGCACCGATCTTTACTACATGGACGTCGAAGGTGCTTACCAGAGTCTGGAAATTACACCATACCGTATCGGTCGGTATTTCCAGGTTGCAATGGGATCTGGGCAGACAGTCAGCTTCTTTCGAAAAAAAATGGTCGAAGGCGAAGCAGTCTACGAGAGCGTGGCTTCAGCGTCTATTCGATCAGTCGAAAATCCACATACGGCATTGTTAAGGTGTAGCCCAAATAAATGGTCTATGGCGGTGCTGGATGACTCTTTTAAAATGAAAGAAAATTGTCAGCTACGTTTGGTGAATTCGTTGCCAGTTGAAGTGATGCTTAAAATCGGCGACGACGTCGTCGAAGTCGAGGCCGGTGGTTTCGAAGTGTTACCAGTCGCACATAAAGGCCGTCGGCCAGTGGTTGGACTCATTGCGGTCTACAAACGATCCGGCGGTGAATGGGAGCAGTTTTTCAATAGCCCAAAGGTGATTTTGCCAAACAGTCGTATGACTGCGGTCGCGCTGCTGCGCGAGGGCGGTCGGCAGGCTAAAAGTGATGGGGCGGAACAAAGCTCAAATCTCGAAGTGGAGCTCTTTACCTTTTCAGATCGACTCCCAGAGGCGCTATACTAGAATCGGTTTCATGAGTAGAGCATGCGTTAGGGGAGGTGGTATTACTCTGAAAAGTCGTCAGATGAATTTAGTCGTTGGCTGAGCTCCTTGCTCAGTTTTTGGACTAGTTTCGGATGATCTACTGCAATATTTTTGGTTTCCAATTCGGAACTTTGGTGGTCGTAGAGTTCGGTGTAACCGTTTGAATGGACGATCAGTCGATAACGCACAGTTCGAATCGTCTGTCGCTTGGCTTGATAGCCGATGGCGGAGTGGCCTGGTTGCTTGGGGTCTTTGAGCTGTGGAGTGAGTGCTTGCCCGTCTGAGAATTTCGGAGCGGGAAGCGCTGCCAGTTCGCACAGGGTGGGAAACAGGTCGATCGTTTCGACGATGGCAGCGCTTGCAGAGCCGGGGGTTGGGATGTCGGGATAGCGAATAATCAGTGGTGCGCGTAGAGATTCTTCGAACAGGGTATGTTTGCCCCAGACTGCGTGTTCACCGAGGTGCCATCCGTGATCGCCCCAGAGGATGACGATGGTATTGTCGTTGAGGCGGGATTGTTCGAGCTGGTCGAGTAGTTTGCCGACTTGGGCATCGGCGTAGCTGACACAAGCGGCATAGTGACGGCGCACTTCGCTTGCAAAGTCGGCATCGGTATTCGGGTTCAGTGACCAGCGTTGGTATTTCATGAACTCGCCCGATCTGTGCCAGGTGCTCTGGTGTGTGGGTTTTTTCGGATGGGGGATGGGGGGGAGTTCGACTGCGTCGTATATATCGAGATAGTTTTTGGGTGCTCCAAACGGTAGGTGAGGACGAATCAAGCCGACCGCGAGAAAGAAGGGCTGATCGGCTTCCCCTAGAGCCTTGAGCTCACTTATGGCCGCGTCGGTAATCCATCCATCGGGGTAGCTTTGGTCGTCGCGCTCGAAGGCTTCATATACGGGGTGCTCATTGGATTTTTCACGGATATTACCCTGGGCGAGGGCATGCATCACTCCGCGCGGGTGCTGCCAGTCTCCGACCGGTTGTAGACTTTTATCCCAGGAATTGGGCATTTCCATTCGGTCGGGCAGGTTCCAGTCACTGCCTCCGAGCCCACCCGGGTGGTGGGACACTTTACCAACAGCCACTGTAGTGTAGCCATTGCTGCGGAACCAGGCAGGCATACTGGGGGTGACCGTATCGAGTCGTTGATTCAGGCGTTTGACGCGCTCAAAGAGACCGTAATTGGAGCTGGGCCCGTAGGTGCCAGTGAGCAGGGTGTAGCGCGAGGCTCCGCAGGTGGGCGCATTCACGTAATGATGATGAAATGCCCGACCACTGGCGCTTAGGCGGTCAATATTGGGCGAATGGATATAGTCGGCACCAAAGCAGTTAAGCTCAGGCCTTAAGTCATCGATGCAAATGAGGAGAACGTTTAGTTGATCCGATGCAACTGTAGCTAAGCTAGAGCAGGTGAAGGCGAGTGTTATGAGTCCTATCCGTAACATCTTTGCTGGGGCTTAGTTTGCTTGAAAGCGCTCGTGATAGACGACGCTACCATCGACTGCATGGTGGTTGAAATGGATCGTCTGCTCAGCGCTATCGACGTCGACTCTTAGGAATCCACCTTTAATGCGTAGGAAGCGATGCATATCTTTACGCTGATTTTCGCTGTAGCCCGCGGCATGTCGATCAGATGCGGGGCCGCAGGAAAATTCGCGGAGTCCGGTGTCCGGATCGATGGATGCATATTGCCAATGGCGGTCTCCACAGACGATCGTCATGTTCGGCTGTGCTGCGAGGAATGCGCGAATCTCATCACCTTCATGAGTGAAGCCCTTATTGGCATGGTTGTCGTTTTTATTGCTACGATCCGGACCCACGATGGGAGTGGGGCTGATCAATACTTTGAAAGTAGCGTCAGATGCTTGCACGGTATCGTAAAACCATTGTTTTTGCTCGGCCCCCCAGATGGTTTTCTCGGGGCCATCGGGACTGTCGTTTGCACTGCGGAAATCGCGGCCTTCGACGAGCCAGATTTGCAGGTCTTTGCCCCAGCGGATGGTCCGATAGGTCTTTTCGCCCATGGGCACTTGTTCGCGGAAGGTCGCAAGGCCTTGCTCCCAGGTCAGGTCGAAGTAGTCTTTGCCTGGCCATGCGTCGTCGCAGGTGGTGTCATGGTCATCCTTCATGAAGTAGCTGGCCGTTTGATTGTGGAACGTTCGCAAGAACGGCATTGAGTAGATGCGGTTCCATTTGAAGCGCGCGAGTTCTAGATTCTTGGCGTAGGGGGCGGGTTTGTCGTAATACTCGATGTCGCCGGTATGGACGAAGAAGTCCGGATCGAGTGTCTGCATTTGTGGGTAGATTCTATGTCCGTTTAGCGGATCGTCACGACGTGGATAATCGCCACATGTGGTGACGACGAAGCGTATGTCGCTAGAGCTCTTTGCTGCGGGTGCAGTGCGAAAGCTGCCCTTTAGTTGACTGGATGAGCCTTGGGCGTTTCGTCCTTCTACGAGCAGCTGATACTGTGTTGCGGGCGTGAGTGACTTCAGCTGAAACTGATGCGTGTAGTCGTTCTTCGGATACACAGTCTGCCACTTTGACGTTGCCGTGTTGTCTTGTGCGCCTGCGGGCCAGTAGTGGAAGCGCACCTCGCCCTTGGCACCGATGAGGCTGCCTTGCATACTGCTCAGATCTGGGAAGTCGGGCTGTGTCTTTGGCCACACGCTGTTCGGATCACCGGGGATCGAAGGCGGAAATAGCTGCCCCTCGGTGTTGCGCTCTGGGGTGGCGGTGAGGCGTGTCCAAATGATGGCACTGTCCGAATCGACTTCGCCGATCTTGATGCCATTGCCCATGTGCACCTCAGCGAAGAGGTGACTACAGCATACAAGGAGGAGGAGGGTGTATCTGAGCATAGTATTTGAGCTTGTTTACGTTCCATTTTCATCAAATGGCCGTGTTCTGATGGAATCAAACATGCCTAGAGCAGCGGGTCGATTCTGTTTAGCTCTACGCGATAGAAATACTGATCGCTGTCGGATGAAATGTTCGATGTCACGCATTCTAGCTGACTGTCGATGGCGTTCGGTGTGTCGATCTGACCGCTAAAGGCCGCGGAGCCCATGAATGGATTGTTTCGTCCTGCACTTTGACTGATCACCAGATGGCCATTTCCGTCGAGACTTCCCCAATTATCGCTGAGGGCAGCCATTGCAGTGCCGGTGCCTGAATTGACCGATTGTTCATCTTTTAAACTAATTATTTCTGAGTAAGCGGAAGAGAATCGAGGTGAGGTTGGCATCTTACTTCGAAACGGACGGCTTTGCATTCGTGATACGATCTAAAACATTTCTCATCAGGTATTGGGCTTCCTTTTACGGTCTTTTGAATGAGTTTTTGTTGCTCATAGAGTCCTTGGTGGGCTTATATTTGAATATGGTAATGATCCGATCACTATTTGCAGCTTTGAGTCTAATGATCGCTGGGAGTTTTTGCGTGGCCAATGAGTCACGTTCCGATCTTGGCATGTGGGCGTGGAAACAAGCTCATTTTGATCGTCCCGAGTCACGTGTGACTATGTTCGACTTTTGTGAGCGAGAGGGGATTACGCACATTGATCAGCATGTGAGTATACGTAATGGGGCGATCGCGAACGCGGATGCCTTTAGGCAATTAATTATCGAGGCGGCTGAACGCGGAATCACGGTGAATGCTTTGCGAGGCGACAAGAAGATGTTCTTTGCGGAGAATCACACGCGCACGATGTCCGCAATTGAGGCCATCGTTGCCTCTATTCAAACACTGCCGGAGGGCGCGAAGCTGTTAGGCATTAAGTTTGATGTAGAACCCTATCTAACTGCTGAGTGGAAAGCGGGGGGCGAGTCGCGTAAGACGGTCATGTTCGATTATCTGAGTTTTCTAGATGAGGCACGGGTGTATTTGAATGCCGAAGCTCCTGAGCTAGAACTAGCAGTGGATGTGCCTTTCTGGTGGGACAAGGCTGAACATGAACTGCGTTATGAGGGGAGCACGAAACGCTTTGTATATCATATTCAGGATCGAGTCGATTGGGTCGGAATTATGTCGTATCGGAGGGATCCAGGCACGACGGCTCTATTGGTTGCCGATAAGATAAAATACGCGGCAGACCAATCGATGTTTCGCTCCGTAGCTCCGGCGATGGAGACCAGTAAGCTTTCCGGTAAAGAAGCGCACATCAGTTTTGGAGGTGTGCCTGCTACAGAATTTCGAGCAGCTCTCGACAGTCTACGAATTCGCTATGCTGGCAATTTACAGGTTCGGTGTATCATGTTACACCATTATGGTAGTCTATCGTCTTACTTAAATGACGACGCACTGTAAGTAAATTCTGTGCGTGAAATTGTTTCGCCTAAAATGCTCGAACAGAGGCGGCATGCAATGATGTAACCTTATCGATTGAGGCTATGTTGTTTGTAGAATCGTAGTTTTGCTGGAATGGCTTGTCATTGGTGTCTTTGAGTCAGTTAAGTTGTGCCAGTTCTCACTTAAACAGTATCTACTTGTGAGACGTCGGTTCCGTTGAAATCCACCCCAGACTGTTATGCGTATTATTTATCCAATTCTAGTATCGTTCTTATTTGTTTCGTTCGTAAAAGCTGATGAGGTCATTGTCGGCTGGCATAGCTTTGAGACCATGGGGCAGCCCCTGGCTACTGAGGCACCTGATGAGATTGCTCCGGGGTTTAGAGCAACGATGGGAAACGTTGTCATTGATCAGATTGTCGGTGGTGCAGGTGGTGGCCAGAAGGTCGTCAAATTCAACACAAAAGAATCCCCCAATTACTATGGCAGCTTATATGCTGTGAATACGCCCGTAGAATTGGATTCAGGAGTATTGCTGTGCGCCAACGGTGTGAATAAGAACATTGGTCGTTTGGACTTTATGTTGACCAATATGACTGAGCGAATCGTCGAGTTAAAATCGATACATTTTGACTGCAAGTTGATTTATGGAACTTATGGAGAATCATGGGTGCAAATCTCTCACCTGTCTGGGGTGAGTGACTTAGAGGACCTGCCATGGGCGGGGTTCTGTGTGACTGATAAGCTGCGCCCAAGTGAGCGGATCTGGTATGATTCGGATGTTACTTTAGCTAAGATGGGTGATCTGCTTTTAGAGCCTGGGCAAACAGTCGCGTTTCGTATTGAGGTGGGAATTGATGGCACGACTCCCGTAGGGCTGTCCGTTGATAATATTGCAATTGTAGCTACAGAGGCTCCATAGCACTTCTATATATGTATTCGGTTGCGATTTAGCTGCTAAAGGAGAATCTGAGGCTATGATGATTCGAATGTTCGCTTTTTTAGTATCAGCAGGTCTGGTATCTGCGTCGCCTAATATCCTCTACATTAACGCGGATGATTTAGGTGTCATGGATGTCGGGTATAATAATTCAAAGTTTCGCACGCCGCATCTGGATCGTTTAGCAGCAGAAGGTTTAGTATTTGAAAATGGCTATGCGCCAGCTGCCAACTGTGCACCTAGTCGTGCGTGTGTGCATAGCGGACAGTGGGGAGCACGGCATGGAGTCTATACGGTTGGAACCTCGGAGCGGGGCAAGTCGGCGTATCGGAAATTGATTCCAACCAAGAATCGTATTCATCTGCCAGGTGAGGTAGTGACGATGGCAGAGGCTTTGAGAGCTGGCGGTTACCGCACGATTCATTTGGGGAAATACCATATTGGTGAAGACCCGTTACAGGACGGATTTGAAGTCAATATTGGTGGTGATCATACGGGTGGGCCAAAAGGTGGAGGTTATTTCTCTCCGTGGAAGGGGGGCTCGATGGAAGCATGGTCGGACACTGTTCCAGAGAAGACGCACCGTATCGATATCTTTGCCGAGGAAGCTGTGCGCTTCATCGAAATGTATCGCGAGGAACCGATGTTCATTCATTTCTCACCTTACTTAGTGCATGGACCGATTACGGCTGTGCCTGAGTATGTGGACCATTATACCGGTTCGTGGTCGGACACCGCCTATGCGTCGATGGTGGAGAAGTTAGATGAAGCGATTGGCAAAGTGCTAGCAGCTTTAGAGATAAATGGTCTGACGGAAACAACACTAGTTGTGTTTTGCTCCGATAATGGCGGTATCGCGGCTGTCAATGCACAGATGCCTTGGCGTGCAGGTAAGGGCTCGTATTACGAAGGTGGGATTCGTGAGCCGATGATCTTGAGTTGGCCGGGCACGATCAAAGCCGGACGTTCAGAGGAAGTCGTCAATGCGCTCGATTTTTATCCGACCTTTATGGAGGTTGCTGGACTGGATTGTTCGCCTGACCTCGATGGCGTCAGCCTGATGCCACTGTTAACTGGGACAGGCGACTGGAAAGCGGTTCCGCAATTCTGGCATTTTCCGGTGTATCTACAGGCCTATAATGGGGCAAAAGATCAGGCACGTGATCCGCTATTTCGCACACGTCCGGGTTCTGCGGTGCGTGTCGGTCAGTGGAAGTTACACGAATATTTCGAAGAGGGTGCGCTCGAGCTTTACGATCTATCCAAAGATCGCGGCGAGCGTCATAATCTGGCAGCAGCACAGCCAGAGAAGACCGCAGAGCTGAAGCGTGTCCTCGATAATTGGCGGCAGCGTATCGGGGCACCGGTTCCATCGGACCTTAACCCAAAATACAGTGAAGAAGCTGAAGCTGAAGCACTCGTCAAGTTTGAGTAGTGCTTAAGCTGCAGGCTACAAAATTCAAAGAAATAGAAGGCTCTAGAACCTGGAATACAAGCCGTTGTTATAGGCAATTACCTGTTCGAGGAATTCGTAGTAGGGCTGGTCGGCGACCGAAAGAAAGCCACTATTATAACTTTCGTTTCCATTGAATCCGGCTGTGGCTTCGTCGGCCATCATGAACCAATGGGCGCCGAGGCACTTGGGGTCTGCCAACACGCTGTCCATATAGATGTTGATTGTTTGTAGTTCTTCTCTTAAGCATTCGATGTAGCGCTGTTTACCGGGCACGGCCATCTCCATACTTAGGAGCGATTTAGCAAAGGCTTTCGGCTTCTCCCAGTGTAGCTCGTTGTTGACGAAGGCGCCGATCAGCCAGGGGTCGTCTTTCACGCGTTTTGAATAGGCTGCAAACTCTGCTTCTAGTTGCTGCTCCCAGCGTGGATCGTAAACGTCCATCATCTTCTTGTTGATCCATGGGCGTGGCAGTTTCCAAGTCACATTCAGGTTGAGCGTGTAGGGGATGCGGAGGCTCTCGGGAATGCCCGAGAAATCATCGATCGACCAACCACCGAGTGTATTGAAGCCCCAGTGTTGTAGACGTTTGAGACAGCGCTCAACGTAAGCGGACTCGTATTGCTGGCCATATTTGCGGATCAGGTTGGCTTCGCCGTGGTTGAAAGATTGCTTGCCGTGCTTATAGCAGTCGCTGAACATGCCATCGATTGGAGGCAAGCCTTCGAAGTAATGCGAGCGCTCATGCACCTTGGTTGAAGTCAGGACACTTCCTACAATATTTACGCCTGTTGATACAAAGAGGTAGCCTTCAGGGTCGACGAGCGTCCAGCGGCCTTCGTGTTGGTCGACACGAAACCGGCCGGTGGCATGTAGACGTGGCCCTTCTTTGTTACCTCCATACTTGGATACGTGCTTGGGCCGTGGGTGCTCTTTGAAGAATTGATCCTCTGCTTGCAGCGATTGCTTGAAGTCATCGTCATGCATGATTTTGCCCGGCCAGGTTTCGTGTTTGAACTGGCCGTAGGCGTCGATAAAAGGAAAGAAGGCATCCTTGTGTTTTGCGTGCAACGGATGTTGTGCTGGCCGGATCAAGCGGATCTTCCGGATCCAAAGTTTTCGTGTCGTATTGTTTGGCTCCATGCGGAAGGAGACGCTTTTGACACCCGGAGGAATGATTCCATGATGGTTATATGACAGGCCATTGGGATAAGCATTCATAGCCGTGAACTCCTTTGCCAGTGGAGTCATGGGCGTGCTGTTGTAGGTTCTCACGAGTGTGCAGTCAAAGCGCCTCGTTTCCTTGTTTTTGAGAAAGCCGCTGTGTGTCTGTTTGAACTTACGCGGCCCCCAAGGCACATCCTTATACTCGCCTGCGATGTTTATATCGAAGCGAGCTTCAGGCGATGATCGATACTCCATATCCCAGCTTAGGTAGATCCAGTCGCTGAAATCAAAGTCACCTTCGAATGTCAGCTCAATCGCTTCATGAGGCGTTGCTTCGATAAATAGTCCGTCCTCGTTGATTTCAGCTTTACCTGACTGAATACTGAGTGTGGCTGTATTGTCATTCGAGCTGAAGTCATACAACAAGCTCTCTGCCACGAGCACCAGCGGTGATACTGCGAGAAGAAGAGTCAGTAGTGCGTGCCGTATGCGTCTCATCTTATATGCTGAGTTTCGATCTGAACGACTAAGGTTTAAGGTGCTTTGCCAGAAAGCGATCAACGATGGGGTGTGTGGTCGCTTGCTCTTTGAAGAAGAACATGTGCTTCCCGCCTTCGTTCACGTAGAGTCCGAAATTGTCAATGGCTAGGTCATCACACTTGTCTGCGAAGTTCTCATAGTTGTAAGAGGGGACAATGGGATCCTGGTCGCCGTGGAGCATGAGCACTGGGACTTGTTGTCGATTCATCCAAGTCAGTGGTGAGATGGAGCGAATGAAGTTGGCATCCGTTGCTTGGCCCTCAGCGATGAAGCCGAGTTTGCCACGACGTTTGAGTCGTTCGCTGAGATCTGCGGGGGCGGAGATGGCGACGACACAATCGACTGACGAGTCTTGTTCGGGATAAGCGGCGCTGTTGAATTCTGCGGCTTCGGGGCTGAGGCCGATCATTAACGCCAAGTGCGCACCAGCGCTGTAACCGAGCACTGCGATGCGTTCCGGATCTGCGTGGAGATCATCGCTGATGCTTTTCACGTAGCGAATGGTTTCTTTGACATCGAGGATGCAGGCTGGCAGCGGAGCTTCGTGATTGAGTCGATAACTGATTGTCACGCCGATATAGCCGCGCTGGGCATAGCGGATGGCCATCCAAGCCATCTGGTCTTTGTCGCCCTTCGCCCAACCACCGCCATGAATACAAACGACCACGGGCAATGATCCTTTGGTATCATTGGGCATTGCAATGCCCAGTTGACCCGCGCGTAGCGGGTCGGACTCCCTGTATTGGTGCACTGAATACGAAATGCCATCCGGCACTTTGGGGGCGTTTGCAGACGCACGACCTACTGGTTGCTGTGCATGGCAAAGTGACGCTGAGAGGATGAGTAGAGAGCAGAGGAGTCGTGTCATTACTATTTGTCTGATGAGAATGTGTCGGTGCGAAATGGGAACGCAGGCATATCATCTTCTCCATACAGGTTGACATTCGGAAAGTTTTCCCAGCCATAACGGATGGATTTTGGATTGGTAATGCCCGGATGGTTCACTCTGATCTGATTTGGAGCGACGATCTGGGCGCTGGCACGCTGATACTTTCCCTGGCTATCCATCACGATAAAGCCGAGCACGTCACCGGATTGATGACTGGCGTCTTCAAGTAGTGGAGTGCCTGTGGTGAGTCCGCTTCCGACTTTTGTGAAAGTGATGATTGTGGCCTCGCCATCAGCTTGGTGTGCGCTGTATTGCGGTGACTGTGGCGCGTTCGTTTGTCCGTAAACCATACTGCGTGCTGCGTAAGCGAGGCGCTTGCCGACATTTTCTTTGTAGGGTGGGTGGATGTCTTCTTCCATGCCACTATCTAGAATGCAAATGGCCTGGCAGTTCTCGATCGTGTCGATGTTCTTTTGCGACTCACGTATCCATGGCCAGTTGTTATTGTTGTTTGGCTCCTTGGTGGCTTTACCGAATCCGGGTAATTGAACGACCAGGCATGGCATGGTCGGATTATTCCAGTTCTTCCGCCATAGTGCGACTAGGTCTTTTAGCAGCGCTTCGTATTGGACCGAATCTTCACGTGTTCTTGAATTACCTTCGCCCTGATACCAGAGGACTCCTTTGATTGGGAGTTCGTAGAGTGGGTGAATCATGCCATTGTGTAAGGCATAAGGGCGTTTATTGCTAATTGGTCCCAGCGGAGGCTCAGGTTTCCAGCTGACTTTGGCACCACTGGCTTTCTTGGCTTCCCACTCTTTCACTCTGCGATCGTATTCGATCTTGGTGGTGGGCCAATCGACGATGGATTGCTGATAGTTTTCAAGGATGTGGGCGTATTCTTCGCGAGCTTCGAGTGATCCCGGCGGCATCCATGCGGTGATCGGAGTGCCCCCGCGGCAAGACTGTATCAAGCCAATGGGCACATCGATTGCTTCCGCGAGATATATGCCAAAGAAGTAACCGGTCGCGCTGAAGAGGCGAGTGCGTGTGCGTGGCTCGATCGGATACCAGCCTTTGTCGAAACGGTGTTCACGTGTGATAAACTCTTGCGGTTCGTCGATCGGGACACGCTCCGCTCGAAAGATGCGGATTTGATCGTGCTGTTTGACGGGATGGCCTTCGTAGAGTTCGGGAAACTTCCTCTTATAAGTTTCGATGGCGCTATCCATGTTGGATTGGCCCGCGCAAAGCCAGATATCACCGAAGGTCACATTCTTGAGTGTGATTGAATTGTCTGATCCGGTGACGACGATTTCGTAGGCGCCGCCTGCGGCCATCGCCGGCAATATGACTTTCCAGCGTCCATCAATGACGGCGCTGGTATACTGTGCGTCATTGAACTGGACGGTTACTTTTTGCTCACTGTCTGCGGTGCCACGTAGGGGGATGGTCACCTCGCGTTGCAAGATCATGTTGTCCGAAAAGGTAGGGGCGAGATTGATCTCCGCATGGAGCTGTGTGCCCGCGATGAATGTGGTGGCAAGTGCGACTACGGATCGAATGTTCATAATATGATATAGCTTGCTTAAAAATTACTGGATGAAGTCCTGCTGTTGTTGGCCGACTTCGTTGAGGCGATACTCCTGGAGTTTCTTCTGAGTTGTGCGCAGTTCATCGCGCAGTTTCCTGAGCGCTTCACTCTCGTCGATAATCACCGTTTGGGTGGCTTGCTGTCGGCCGAGTTCGGGGAGTTCTTGATAGAGTAGTGTCTGTGTCGGGGCTTGGGTGCTGAAGGTGACTTCAGCGCTGTCGGGCGTGTTTGGGCCATCCTTCAGGACTTCGGCACGGACGGTGATATCGCCGGGGTTGGTTCCTGAGCGAACGAGCGCAACCGCTTCACCCCAGAGTAATTTCTGTGGGTTGATCTCGTTTTCCGTGCCGCCGATCAGTTCGCCTTCGCCACTAACAGCGAAACGAATATATTCATCGCTGAGGCGCTTCACCGCTCCGCCGGCGTCAACGAGGTAAGCGACGACTGTCGTGATATCGCTGCCATCCGCGAGCGGTTGAATCGAGGTGTCGTCGACTTTAAGGATAAGCCGACGTTTGCGTCCCACTGGCCAGCGTAGGTGTTCGGTGACCACTTTACCATTGATGATGCCTTCTGCTTTGATGCTCGCACCTTCAACATACTCTTGGTCGATCTTACCGTAGCTCTTTTTGTTTTTATTGCGGGCATCGACGTAGCGAAAGACGTCTTCGAAGACGACAGGCACACGTGGGACTGGGCTGTTGATATTCGTGGCTGGTTTGGTGCCAACTTCGTTACCATACATCGTGAGTTTGACGGCGTCACAATTCGTAAAGACGACCACATCTTCGGGAGAGGCCGGAGTCATCAAATGCGAGATATAGACAAAGGGCTCTGCGTCGACCATGGGCACGTCGTCCAATCCACTTGTCGGTAGCAAGCTCTTGAATAAATAGTAAGAAAACTTTGGTTGGCGATAGGCATCCATAATGCCGCCCCAGAATGGATCGGGGTGGTAGCCGCGTTGGTGATCGAAGGAGTGCCAAAGCGTGGCGCCGACCAGCGACTTACTGGCCTTGAATACCTTGGTCATGGATGGCCATTCCTTATCTTTACCGTCGTCAGTCCATTCCTCAATGAAGTAGTGCATAGCTTGTCGTATCTGAGCGGCTTCTCCCCATTGCTTGGCCACGCGACTGGCGGAGTTGTGATCCACCCAGTTGTCGACGAAGTCACCCCATTCACGCTTGAAGACGTTCTTGTCTTCGTGCTCGCCCAATACAGTGTCGTCCGCATAGAGCACATCGAAAAGATGTTGGTTCTTACCGCGCTTAGTGCGCGAGTCCGTCGCGGTGTAGCGACCGGGGTAGGGATATTCTTCTTGGGTGGCTTTAGCGGTTTGTTCCGCGAATTCGATGGGGAAGTGGGTTTCATTCGGAACGACTTCCCAAATAAGAATTGAAGGGCGATTGCGCTCCAAACGCACCATGTTGCGCACATCCTTGAGCATGCGCTCCGTGAAGATCGGTTTGTCATTCCAAAACTGCCAACCGGGGATGGCAGCCACCATGAAGAGACCGAGCTCATCGCAGGCATCCATGAAAGCCGGATCTTGAATGTAGTGCGCTGAGCGGATGACGCGCATGCCTGTTTGGCGCAATTTTAAGGCATCTCGGTAGTGCAGGTTATTTGGGAGTGCATGCCCGATGTGAGCAAAGTCTTGGTGACGGTTGGCGCCCAGCAACAATTGGGGGTAGGGCTTGCCATTCAAGTAAAAGCCCTCGCGTCCACGCATTTCGATCGTGCGTAGGCCGATTCGTTTACGGAACTGATCCAGAACGTTTCCGGAAGCATCTTCAATACGCACATGGAGATTATAAAGATGCGGGCTGTCGGGTTGCCAGAGCCTGGGCTGATCGATGGTCATCTCTTGTGAGGCGGTGGCGGCGCCGTTGGCGGGCAGTTCGAGCGTTGTGCTGTGAGTGGCTGCAAGAGCGCCGTCTTTGTCTTTGAGTGACAGTTGCACTTTTACAGTTTTGGGCCTGCCTTCATTGGCGATATCGGTATCGACCAAAACGCGTGCAGAGTTTTTGGAAAGGTCCTCATAATGGACGAAGACACCGCCACCCGCGACTTTATCCACGGCGAGTGGATGTGTCACATAGGTGGTGTTATGGGTGATTAACCATGCGTCGCGATAGATGCCGCCGAAATAGGTGAAATCAAGTGCTTCCTGATCTTTGCCGGGCGGAAAGTCTGGGTCGTTGCTGTTGTCTGCACGGACTGCGAGGATGTTTTCTGCCGAATAGTTGAGGTGCTCGCTCAGGTCGATGTGAATGGGGAAGTAGCTGCCAAAGTTCTCGGCGATGAGTTTACCATTCAGCCATACCTTGGACTTCCCCATGATGCCCTCGAAGTGCAGCATGACTTTCCGCCCTTCGAGCTTGGGGTCGACCTGGAAGGTTTTGCGATACCATGAAGGACCTTGGTAATTGACACCACCACTTGCGGTGAGTGGCAGAAGCTCCATGCCATCGGGTAAGTTTACGAGCTTCCACTCGCTGTCGTCGAATTCCATGGTTTCAGCGCCTTGAAGGTCGCGCTTGATAAAACGCCAGCCGACATTGAAGTTGATCGCTTCGCGCACGGAGGTGTCCGTTTGATAGAAGCCTGCGGTCGAGTATTCAGGTGTGTAGGCCTGTGTTGTATTCGCCAAGGCGATACTAGTGAGAGCTCCCAAAAGGAGTGAGCGGATAGTCAAAGAAACCATAAGGATGCAGCTTAGTTAGTTACGGATGCCATCGGATTGTTGAATTGTGCGCAATTGTTCGCGCAGTGATTCTGCGACTTCTGGATACTCTGCGATGACATTGTTTGCTTCTGCGATGTCTTGACCCAAGTCATAGAGCTCAGGTGCACCGGGGGTTGGTTGATATTTACTGGCATGGAATTCGATATACTTCCATTGATCTTTTCGAATCGCAGCAGCGTTGGCTGCCTCTTCGAGCATAAATGGGAGCCCACGTTTGGACTTGCCTAGGAATGTGTCGAGCGTGTCTCGGCTATCAACGGCAGCTCCTTCGGGCAGCTCAAGCTTTAGGAAGCTGGCAAAGGAGTGGAGGAAGTCGATTTGGTTGACCATCGCATCGGAGGTGCCGGCTTTGATCTTAGCAGGCCAACTGATGATCAGTGGCACGCGGGTGCCACCTTCGTAGATTTGATATTTCCCCCCACGATAAGGGCCAGCGCCATAGTGCCCCTTGTCGTTATCTGCCTTGGAAGTTTTGACCTTAGAGCCGTCAACGTAGCCGTCATCATAGGTTGGCCCGTTGTCGCTGGAGAAGATGACGATGGTGTTTTCTAGTAAGCCGTTGGATTTGAGTGCGTCGATGATTTGGCCGACACTCCAATCGAATTGAACCATGGCATCGCCGCGGTAGCCGAGTTCGGTCTTGCCTTGGAAACGTTGGTGTGGGGCGCGGGGCACATGAATGTCTTGGGAGGAGAAGAACAAGAAGAAGGGAGTGTCCTTAGTGCTGCTGATATATTTACGGGCTTTATCAATAAAAACATCGGCCATCGTTTCATCATTCCAGAGCGCTGCTTTGCCGCCGGCCATATATCCGATGCGTCCGATGCCATTGATCACGCTGTGATTGTGCCCATGGCTGCTTTGGTAGTAGGTCATGGCCTCACGGTCGACCTTGCCATCGGGATACGTCGTGCTACCTGGGCGATTGACTTTATCCGGACTGAAGCCGACGTAGATCGGATCGTTTGGGTCATAGTTGACGACCTTGTAGTTCTCCAAATAGACGCAGGGCACACGGTCGTTTGTGGAGGGGAGGAGGAAACTGTAATCGAAACCGATTTCGAGTGGGCCCGGTTTGACTTCGGCATTCCAGTCAGCAGGAGCGTCTTTGCTGCCGAGGCCGAGGTGCCATTTTCCGATGACTGCGGTTTGATAGCCTGCATCTTTAAAGAGGTCAGCCAAGGTGTAGGTATCTACTGGGATCGCCAGTGGTGCATTGGGTGCGAGGATCCTCACATTGGCACGGAAACCATGGATGCCAGTTAGCATCGAGAAACGAGAAGGACTGCAAGTGGCGGCAGAGCAATGCCCATCGGTGAACCGGAGTCCACTTGCAGCGAGTGCATCGATGTGAGGCGTCGGAATTTGTTTCGATCCGTAGGCGCCGACATCGCCGTAGCCAACGTCGTCTCCGTAGATGATGATGACGTTGGGTTGCTTGATTGACGCATGCGAGGTCAGACATGCCACGCTTAAGAGCAATGCCAAAACTAGAGGTACGGCTTTTATATGAGTGCTGTTTAGATTCATTAGTTCAGATGCGGTTGGGTAGACTCGCCATGTTTTTGGCTTGCAGGAAAAAGGGCTCCTGAGTCATTAAGTGCGTCATTCATTTCACTTAGCATGACTTGCAGTAATTCGGGGTTTTGTTCAGCTAAGTCGTTGCGCTCGTTGCGGTCTTTTGCGAGATTGAACAATTGGAGACGAGGCTCGCTATGATATTGGTAAATGAGCTTCCAGTCTCCGTTATGCCATGTCGTGAAATAGGAAGATCGATGCTTGTGGGGAAAATGCATTAGGAAGGTTTGTTTGGTTTCCCCCTCGTGAACTGCCCGCAGGTCATAGCCATCGAGAATGTATCCTTCAGGAGCCTGGGTATCGGTTAGGTTTAGGATTGTTGGCATGAGGTCGAGAATTGTACCGAAGCTTTCCGTATGGTGTGTACCAGCTTGAATCGGCCACCTCGATTGTATTTCACTATCACTTGGTTTAGCCCAACTAACGATGAAAGGTACACGAGTCCCTCCTTCAAAACGTTCTGCTTTCTTGCCTCGTAGCGGTTCGCTGCTATGAACAGAGCCATTGTCGCCGAGGAAGAAAACGAGTGTATCTTCCGCGATGCCTAGTATTTCAAGATGTTTGAGAATAAGACCGACTGCGTGATCCATGCCCTCGATCATTGCGGCAAATTCTCTGCCTGGTTGATCGCTGGGGTAGTTGGCGAGAAACTGAGGGTCGGCCTCGAATGGCCCATGCACCGCATAGAATGCCATATGTGCGAAGATCGGTTTGCCAGTGGCATGAGCTACATCGAGTTGCTTGAGCATTTCGTTTGTTAGGGCTTCTGCAAGGTGGATAGCTTCGCCGTGGTAGGCTTCGAGGTGTGGAGGCTGTCGGAGTTGCTGGGCGTTTGTGAAGTTCTGCGCACCGTAATAACTACCAGGACGACCCCACGCGGCTCCTGCGACATTTCGATCGAAGCCAATGTGTAGTGGGTCGGATCCGTAGTGGTCGAGTGGACCCCAGTGAGCTTTACCAACATGGATAGTATGGTAGCCTGCGTTCGATAAAAGACTGGGCAGTGTCACGGAATTTTCACGCAACCCTGGCCAGTTCCAATCTGTGGGGGCGTATCGATCCGCATTACGGGTATAGGGATTAATCCATTGAGTGGTGCGGTGACGTGCGGAGTTTTGCCCTGTGATGAGTGAAACGCGTGAGGGGGAGCAGACGCTGTTTGCGTAGTAGCGCTCGAAGCGTAGCCCTTGATTGGCGAGTTGCTTCATTGCGGGCGTACGATAACGTTCGTTGAGTGGGTAGGCTTTGGAGGTTCCGTCTTCTGTGAGAAAGGGCACTGAAGTGTCCATCAGTCCCATGTCGTCGATGAGAAAGATGAGAATGTTGGGGCGCTCTGTCGAGTGGAGGCTGAGTGCACATGCTACGGTCGCAAAGAATCCCAGTATCATTTGCCGGATTCGATCAATCATTTTGGCGTATTTGTTGGAAGTGATGGCCTAGTCAGGTTCGAAACACTTACAGGCGCTCCCACCATTTATCCGCCATCAGTGTTGGGAAGGTACGGTCTTTGAGTTGATCGTTCCACTCTTCCCATGCTTCTAGGAGTTGTTTGCTTTTTTCTGGTCTTTGTTTGCGTAGGTTCTTTCTCTCGCTGAGGTCATTCGTGACGTTGAATAGCTGGTAGCTGTTTTTGTGTCGCTGTGTGTTGGCTACCAGCTTTGTATCGCCATCACGAATACACATGCCTTGCTGCTCCCATTTGCGCCAGAAAAGTTGGTCGTGGGGTGCTTCGTTATTTTGGCCTGTCAGGTAGGGGATTAAGTTGACGCCATCCAAGGGTCGATCTTCTGCAATTTTGACCCCTGCCAGTGCGGTGATCGTGCCCATGATGTCGAGTGAGATGACTGGGTGAGAGTAGATTTGTCCCGCAGGAATGGTACTTTTCCACTGCATTGCAAACGGCACGCGGATGCCGCCTTCGAAGAGATCCGACTTGGCTCCTCGCAGAGCGCCGTTGTTAGAGGCATTTTTAGTGATCGCACCACCATTGTCGGAGAGGAATACGACGATGGTGTCTTCCTCGATATTGTTGCGGCGAAGACTCTCCATGACGCGGCCTACACCATCGTCAACACAGCTGACCATAGCCGCATAGGTGCGGCGTTCCTCGTCGGCGATGTCAGGGAATCGTGATAGGTATTTTTCGGTAGCCTGTAATGGTGCGTGAGGAGCGTTATAGGCGAGGTAGAGCAGGAAGTGCTGATTGGCCTTTGCCTTCGCGTCAATAAACCCAGTGGCCGCATCTGTAAGGACATCGGTAAGGTAGTCTTCCTGCACATCAATACGGTCAAAGTTTTCTAATAGTCGTGTGTTGTACCACTCCCAGGAGCGTGTGACCTCGGTAAGATCGTTGAGCTTATAGTTTCTAGGAAAGTAACTATGCCCACCCGAAAGGAATCCGTAGAAATACTCAAAACCACGGTTGAGCGGGTGATTGCTTGGGTGACTGCCCATGTGCCACTTGCCGATGATAGCGCTGTAGTAGTTCGCTTTGTTGAGCACCTCCGCAATGTTTTCTTCGGACTTTGGAAGACCTGCATCTGGATTACTAGGATCAATGGTTGGGTTCGTGGTGAACCCAAAGCGATCTTGATAGCGTCCGGTGAGAAGACCTGCGCGACTTGGTCCGCACACTGGGTAGGAGACATAGCCATCCGTAAATATAACCCCGTCGTCTGCGAGTTTGTCTAAGTGTGGCGTGGGGATGTCGGTGCATCCGTTGAAGCCGACATCGTTGTAGCCTTGGTCATCGGTTAGAATGATAATTAGATTCGGAGACTTTGCGTAGAGTGCGCAGGTGGGTAGACTTGTTGCAAGACAGAGTAAAAAGCGTGTGATCATAAGTGTTAGGTGAGTCCGATATTAGTCTTCTTTTTGGTGTAGAAATTCGCGCGGTTCGATTTGTTCGACGTTTCCGTTTTTGACATCGCGAGGGGTGCATTTGAATGAGCGCTTAAAAGCAGTTGCGAAGCTCTGGCTACTTTGGAAGCCGACCATCATGGCTATTTCTGTGACATTCATAGATGAGCCCACGAGCAGCTCATAGCCTTTAATTAGACGGATCTTCCATAGGCTAGCCATCGGGCTCTCGCCGGTGGCGACGCGAAATGCCTTGGCTAATTTACTTTCGGACACAGCGAGGCGGTCGGACAGTTTTTTAAGGTCCCAGTGCTCGCTGTATTCACGCTCGAAGAGATCTGTGGCAAGAAGCACAGTCGGATTTTGCGCCAAACCTGCGGGGATGATGGATTCGACGTCCTCATCATTGACGAATTCCTGCAGTGAATAGACAAACGCCTGAAAGGTCATGCGGGAAATTTGCTCACTGAATTGCCCCGGGGGTGCGTGCTCGTTGACGATCGTTTTGAGTAGTGATTTATGCTTTGGGAGGAAACGCTTATTAACGTAACTGAAGCTCTTCCACGCTTCAAGTAGATCAGGGGCATCTTGTAGCGCACGGCGCATTGAAAAACCGATCCAGAGTGTATGGTTGTAGGAAAATTTCTGATCAAGGCGCTCCATGGTTGTGCCGTTGGAGAGCAAGAGTAGATTGCCGTTGGTGAGTCGTTCGTCCTTACCGTTGATGTGGAAGTAGCATTCGCCTTCGAGTTGAAGGAGGCAGGTCCAGTTTGTGAGTTTTTTGGAAACAGGCTTTAGGCGTGGTGACGACCAGTGCTCGCCGAGGGAATTGACTCCGGGGACCATGACTTCGTCTCCATACATACTGAAGCCGGAGTAAATACCTTCTGGTAGATCAATGGGCATAATTTATTGGGGTTGGGGTGATATTAGAGGTTAGGTTCGCCGCATAAGGGCATCGGGTAAATCAACGTTGTCGAGTGTCTGTTCCATGCGATCAATTTCAGTTGCCATTCGCTTGCAGACCGCTTGATGTTCATCGTCAAATGCAAGATTGACGGTTTCCCATGGATCATTCTTCAAGTCGAAGAGCTGTGTGGTCTCCGAACCATAATATCGAATGAACTTATACTGATCATCTACGACCATCCGTCCGGTCGCCTTACTCTGTGCGTGCAAATATTCGCGCCACTCTGTCGTAGGTTCTGCTTCAAGGAGTGGACGAAGGCTTAGGCCTTTCAGCCCCTTTGGAGCTTCGATCCCGGCATAGTCACACAGCGTAGGGAAGAAGTCTAAACCTGATACCAAGTGGGTCTCATCGACGACGCCCTCTGGCACTTTTCCGGGGAAGCAGATCATGGTCGGCACGCGTGAGGACGTTTCGTAGAAATTATCTTTAAACAGCATGCGATGGTAGCCGTTTGCATCGCCATGGTCGGAGCTGAAAATGATGACTGTATTCTCATGTTCGGGAGATCGCTCCAATGTATCGAGAATATAGCCTACATTGACATCGACCATTTCAACCATCCGGTAGTAGAGCCAGGCTTGATGCCCCCAGTTCTCTTCCGTCCAGTTCTCTGTAAATTTAATGAGGCCGTTGTGCATCTGCTTAAGCTGCTCGGGCTCACGGCGGTCGAAGTCGAAGTTGGGTGGGAACGGCGGTAGCTGATCCTTTAGGTGTGGAAACGGGAACGGGTGTTCCGAAGTGCGGGGGGCATTGCCACAGTCATGTGGGTTCATTAACCCGACTTGGGCGAAGAAGGGGCGTGTTTGATCGCGGTTGGCGAGGAAGGTTTCAAATGAGAGAGCGACGAGGTTGTCGCTGTATTCGCCCTGTGGGTGTGAATTGTGTGGCACAAGTTGAAAGGACTTATGTAAGGGGCGCCCCGGCACGTGCCATTTGCCGATGTGCACGGTTTGATAGCCATTCTTGCCCAGCCATTGACCATAATCGGGTAGATCGTCGCGCAAGGGGCGGTTGTTGACTGCTACATTATTCTCGCTTGGAAAGTGACCAGTGGCCCAACTGGCACGGGCAGGGCAGCAGATAGGGTCTGGCGTGTAGCTTTTTGAGAAATCAACACTGCGCGCGGCCAAGCGGTCGATATTAGGTGTCTGGAGGTGTGGGTTCCCGTGGCAGCTCAAGGCCATGTGGCTGAGTTGGTCCAGATTAAGAAAGAGGAGATTGGGCCGAGTGTCGGGGCCTGTCTTTTGTAGTGCTACACTTGGGGCAGCATCTGAGTGCGTGAAAAAAGCCGACATTGTGAGTGCGCTGCCGGCCTTTAGGAAGTCGCGTCGGGAGAAACTGCTTGAGTCTGTAGAGTGTAACATGAAAACAGCGTAATTAGACGTTTTGAGCTTCTGTTAGTGTGTAGGCGACGTTGCGGCCGATGACAGCGAGCACGTTGGAGTGCGTATCCATCCAAAAGAACAGAGGCAGAATCGCTGGCCCAACGAGTGCGTATCCATGAACGTTTGTCTTCACGCCTTCGATCTCGATCGTATCATCGGGCAGTGGGGTGATTTCTAGGCCCGGTCGGAGCATGGTCAGGTCGTCTAGATAATCTACTGTAGTAGGTTGGATCGTGGAGCGCTGAAAGCGTTCGATCAGCGTGTATAGCGATGTGACGTGGGAGGAGGAGGCGAGCTCCATATTCGACGTTCCTTTGCTGGCAGCGGTCAATTCGATGGTTCCATCCTTAACTCGACCGTGCTTTTGCATCGGTCCTAGCTTATCATAGCGATAGGATTTCACTGGCAGTATGGGGGTGGAGGCATAGCTCATTTGCCAGTGTTGCAGTGTGCCGATGGCATCGTCTGCGTAGTCTATTTTCGCCGTAATGTCTTGTTTGGAGGCAGGCGCTTGTCCAGTCCATGTCGACCATTCGCGAGAATGCTTCACGGTCATCGAATTTTTGCCGATGGAGTTTGTGGTGCTTTGGATCTCAAGAGTGCCCTCAGGGCGCACTTGAGGAAACGGTCCGACGCGTTTACCACCTTCGTTACGATACTCATAGTTGCGCATCGCATGGAGATCGTAGCGTAAACGTAGTGGACGATTGGCTGCTATATCATTGTTAAAGCGCCGTAAATAACTGGGATAAAGGTCGAATGAGGTGTGCATATTCTATGTGTAGATAGAGGTATACTATACTGTTTCGCGAATGCTGCGTGATTCACACTGCGAATTATGTTTCCCAGACGGTAATTTGCAACCGATCAATGATCAATGTTGCGACTCTTTGCGCCTTTAGTCGCACACTGTCTGGATTTGGCTACTTCGTGCGTTCCCGTGGATTGATCTGCTTAGGATCGATCGGATAGGTGATTAGCTCGCTATGGCCGTCTAAGAAGACTGCTGGTGTGCTATCATTGTTGCCGTGTAAATAGAAAATTGACTGTCGAGCGCTTGGTTCCTGAAGGAGCGAAGCGTTTGCCGCTGCGGATACCGTTAATTGATAACTGCCACTGACGGCATAGATCGTGTCCGAAGGATAATCGAACTCTGCCATGCGTCGTTGGTTAGAGCTTTGTTGCGCGGCTGGCTTCCATGCTGCTTTGCCATCGACCGAGCGTCCATATTTCTGGTTGAATACAGAATTGATCGCATACGTGAAGGGGAGGCCTCCTATTCTGATCATATTTTCCGGCACATTAGGGTCATTCGTTAGGGCTAGTGTGGCGATTTGTTGATCCCAATTGAGCTCTTTTTCCGTGGAGATGTATTCGGCGATGTTCTGCATCGCATTCATGAACTTTCCTTCCTCTTGCCCGATGATCTTACCATTGTTTTCTTGCGAATAGAGTGAGTTGGCCATGCCGATTTGGCGGACATTGTTGACGGCCTTAACTGTAGCGGCCTTTTTGCGCACCTTGCCTATCGCGGGAATGAGGATCCCAGCCAAGATCGCAATAATGGCGATGACTGTCAGGAGTTCGATAAGTGTAAACCCCCTAGGGGACTGAGTCGGCTTGGATGTGCGCATTGAATAACAGTTGGGTGAGGTGTCTTTTGTCATTAGTATATTACATGACGTATGCCTTTGCGTCTCTCAAAGCGTAAAAACTGTGTCTCAATATGTGAAATTTGGAGGCGAACTGTGGTAGGAATTGTAGGGCTTAAGTTTTGTTGAGCATGTACTTGTCCGGCTGGCGGTCTCGATCTCATTCAGGCAGCCGATATATAAAATTCACATTATTTTGTTTTATTGGGTAGATTGGCGTGCTGCGAATGTATATTACCATTTCGCGAACGCGGAAAGGTGAGGATACTGTTTAAATAACCACATCGTTATCTCTCGACCCCTGTTGATTGCTGCATTCATGTCTTCTATATCCAAATCCTTACAATGTCGCTTGTCTTGTGCGCTCGTGCTGTCTGCTTTCAGTGTCGCTTGCGTGCCATCGGCCCCGACAATTGCCCCTGGGCAGAACGAAGGCGCTACAGACTGCAGACCTTCGACTACACCGATAGTTCACGAAGATGCGTCGATTCAGTGGGACGATCTACACTATCAGGCGAAACCAGACGGTAATACGATGTATCTGGTATCGACCAGTGGTGTGCTCATTGAAGGCAGCAGTTTTACCATTAAAGCTCCGAACGGTTCTCAACATTCAAATCTACTTCCATGGGAGGTTCGATATCAAGTGCATGCGGACGCATTGGTTTTCAATGAACCGATCAAAATCAAGGGCGCGGCGGGCCACTTGAAAGTGGCAACCACGATCACTGATGAGCGCGCCTTACGCTTTGATTTGGATTTTTCGGCAACAGGCTACAGTGCCGAGCGTGAGACGCTTAACCTGCCGATTGGTTTCTATGACGAACAGGCCTTCGAGGTGGATGGAGAGCGCTTTAATTATTCGACATCACAAAAGCATCGGTCGGTGCTACTCAAGCGTCAGCCGTTTCAGTCATTTAGTTCACTGAGTGATTCTGATGATGGTTTCGTGCTGTTGCCGCAGAGGGAGTTGGAGATTGAAGTGCTTAATGCTGTCGACTGGAAAGGGCATCGCTCGATTTGGGTGAATCTCTATGCTGTTGATGGGCAACATATCGTTTACGATTTACTCTTACCCGTATCCGACACAGATGGCTCCTCTCTGGACTCGGACCCTGTGACACAGAACATTCTAAATAACAGTAGCTTTGAGTTGGGCCGTGAAGAGTGGGGTGTGATTTTTAATAAAACTGACGTCAGTTCCGGATGGGATCTTACTGAGGATGCCGCCTCGCATGGGCAACAGAGTTTGAGAGTGTCGTTGGTGCCTCAAAACACGGCGTTTGAACCAGTGGCAAAGCACGCTACGATTGCTTCGGACTATTTTGAGGCTCATGCCTTGGATCGATTGACCGTTTCGGCGGACATGAAGGCAAGTGCGCCAGGGCAGAAAGTGAAGCTACAGGTGCGCTACGTGCCGACGGCCTTGGTGCCAAACCGTGGTAGCAACTTGATTGAAAAGACTGTGACACTTACTCAAGATTGGGCCCGCTATTCCTTCGATGTGCGTCTGCCTTTAGCTGCGAAAAACGCCTATGCCATCGCAGTTGCCATTCCACCCACACCGGATGCAGTGGAAGTCTATTTGGATGCCGTGGCCGTGACACCCAAAGGTAATGCCGATTACAAGCCGCAGCGAGTGATTGAATCTAATTCCGATACGGTGCGTTATCATCGCGTCTATGAACCAAACGAAGCCTTTGATGTAGTCACAGTGATTCGTAATAACTCGGATGTCACAATCTCGCCCCCTGCACGTATTAGTATCCTTGATACGCATGGTAATGTGGTATTTGAGAGTGAGCGGGGTGTTGGTGAGATCGCCGCACAGTCGAATGCAATAATTGCTTGGGAGACGCCAGGCTTTGTGCTTCAGGGAATGTATCGTGTTGTAGTCTCAGTTGGCGAAGACTTACATCGCATCTCGCTCGCTGTGGTGCGTGCTCGCACAAGTAAGCAAGTTGATCCTTCCATTCGCTTTGGAACAAATATCAGCGACCTACGCGAGTTTTGGGCGATGGAGCGCATTGGCCTTGGGTGGTCGCGTTTTGCCTTTGATTGTGGGCTTGGGAGTTTGATGACTAAGAAAGGCGTCTGGAATGAAAGACAGGCCGCAAAGCTGGATGCCGTGCTCGATTATCAAGCATCTTTTGGAGTGACGCCGCTGGCGGTCATCGGGCCCGGCATGCCGAAATGGGCTTCGCGTGCGCCAGTCGGTTCGTCTGCCTCGCGTGCCTACACGCATCGTGATGATGTGCAAGCTGAGTTTGATGACTATTTGAACCGTTTGATTGACTTAGCGGATGGCCGCTTGCATGCCATTGAAACATGGAATGAGCCGGACATCCCACTGTTCTATCGTGGCACGGTTAAAGAAATGGCCGACTTTACGACGCATGCCTATGAGCTCATTAAGGCGAAAGACCCCAATATCGAAGTCGTGGGTCTGGGACTAGCCACGCCAGCTGAGACTCATAATCATTTCCTGAAGGAGTTACTCGGACACACCGGCTTGGAACCGTTCGATGCGATTTCATACCACCCTTACACCGAAGGGCGTCGCCATCCAGCACGTGGAGATTTCCGTGAAGTGGTGCAGGGGTTTGACGAGGCGGTGTCTGAATTTGGCGAAGCCCCGTCATTTTGGGCAACCGAGTTTGGCTACTTCAGTTTGGCAGAGGATGCGAAGCCTTTTGTGCCTTATAAAAATCCATTTGTTGCTCGCGAGATACTTAACGAGGAGGAGTGTGCATCGGCGTATATACAAGCGGTCTCTACGGCATTTGCTAACGGAGTCGAAAAGTCCTTCTACTTTATCCTGCTAGAGGGCGACCTGCTGGATCGTTGGCTACAGGGCTGGGTCGGCCCAGGGGGGCGCACCGTCGAATCTGGATTCATCGCAGCTGCTGCGGCTTGTGATATCATGTATGATGTCGAGTGTGACGGTCAGGATGACCTTGGCGATGGATGCTGGCAGACACGCTTTAGCGGTCCAGAGTTTGACTTTGTCGTCTTGTGGAGTGAAGGCGCAGAGCAGGCGCGTGAGCTACAGACCGACTCAATCGTGGCTGGCCGCGACCTTTACGGAAATCCTTTCGAATTAACTCCTGAAAATGGCGTTGTTCGGATCCCATTTACTGAAACCCCAATCTATTTGATCGTGAAAGACATGCGATAATTTTAATAATGAATATGTCATCAATACTCCGTTCTCTCTGCTTGGGACTGGTCGCACTCTGTGCGGCAGTGTGTCTACAGGCTACCAAACCGAATGTAATTTTGATCGTCTGTGATGATCTGAATACCGACATCGAAGGCTTTGGAGGCCATCCACAAACTCAGACGCCCAACATGACGCGGCTCATGGATAGTGGTGTGACTTTCCAGCAAATGCATTGCACGATCCCGATCTGTGCACCGTCACGATCTAGCTTCTTCACCGGAATCTATCCACATACTTCAAATAATTTTGGTATGGATAACTGGAATCAAAATGAGGTATTGGCGAATTCAAAGACAATGTTCGCGCACTTCCAAGCCAATGGGTATCGCACCATTGGAACAGGTAAATTGATGCATCATCATGCGCATCAGGATTGGGACGAATTTCGTGAAGAAGCGGACTACGGACCCTATGCTTTTGATGGCAATAAGCAAGTGCCGCACCCGATGACACCTGTGCCGCTGCGTGATGACTTCGGTAAAATTGACGGTTCGTTCGGCCCATTCGTCTCTTTGGAAGGCAAAGACTTTGGGGACGGGAAGTCCTATACATGGCAGCGCGGTAATTGGAGAAATAGCTTTGACTTGGCATTCCCCAAATCCGGAGAGCGTGACTTGACCGCAGATGAGGCTAATGCGCAATGGGCTGCTGAGACATTGCAGGCTTATTCTGCCGGTGATGAGAAGAAACCTTTTTTCATGGGAGTGGGCTTCATGCGCCCGCACACACCTTTGATTGTTCCGCAGCGCTTCTTCGATCAGTTTCCTGTGGATACTTTGGAGCTGCCTCCGATTCTTAACGGAGATGCCGATGACACGTATTTGACTAAATCGCGTGGTGGCAATGATCGCGGTGTGAAGATCTTTGAAAGTCTGGTCGCTTCCTACGGCGGTGACCAAGAGTTGGCGCTGAAGCATTTTACACAAGCGTATTTGGCCTGTGTCGCATCTGTGGATGAGTTGCTCGGTATGATTTTGGATGTCGTCGATAATTCATCGCTAAAAGATAACACGATCATCGTGCTTACCAGTGACCATGGTTGGGGCACCGGTCCGAAGGATTACGTCTATAAGAATTCACTTTGGGAAGAGAGCACACGCGTGCCGTTTATTATTCGCGCTCCAGGCGTGGCACAAGCTGGTGCAAACGTAATGCATCCAGCTTCGTTGGTAGACCTGTATCCGACATTGATCGAGCTCTGCGGTCTGAGCGGTGATACACGTCGTAATGAGAAAGGCGCTCCACTGGATGGCACGAGCCTGGTATCGTTTCTTGAAAATCCAAAGTTGAACGATTGGGGTGGGCCTGAGGCAGCACTCACTGCGGTTCACAAGTGGAAAGCTCCGGACCCCATGATGCAGAACTATTCGCTACGCACGCAGGACTGGCGCTATATTCGGTATCACACTGGCGACGAAGAACTTTACGATCATCGAATCGACAAGAACGAATGGGAGAATCTGGCAAGCAACCCCGAGTATGCAGTGAAGCTCGCATCATTTCGTAAGCATCTCGATGCGCGTTTGGAAAACACAGCAAAACCAGCAACCGCTAAGCCCGTGAAGAAGGATTCCTCTAGTAATGACGAAAAATGGAAGAACCAATATTTCAAGAAAAACCCTGAGGCCGACGTTAACAAAGACGGCATGCTCACATGGCAAGAGTATCACAAGCATAAGAACAATAAATAGACCGACCGAAGCGGGCCAGATGAACGGCATTTCTAAAATATGATCAATATCACTCAAAAGTAGGTATGCACAGTCGTGATCATATTCCTCAGAGGCAGATAACAGATTTATAAAAATAAAATGAATATAAAGAATTACATAGGAAACGAATTCGTCGATAGTGACGCACATCTGGATGTGTATAATCCTGCGACTGCGGCAAAAATTGGACAAGTTGCGAGCGCGACGACTGAAGATGTGAATCGTGCACTTGATGTGGCGAAGATCGCCTCGGAAGCATATGGTCAACTCTCGATCAATGAGCGTAAAGCATTGGTCGATGAGCTGATTGTCAATCTGAAGGCGGACGAGGCGAATATCGTTGATCTACTGATTCAAGAGACTGGCAAAACACAGGATGTCGCAAGCTACGATTTTAATATGCTGGTTGACTGCCTCGGCTACTACATCGAGGAAGTGAAGCGCCACTACGGAGAAACCATTCCGGACTATGACGGCGGGCATCTGAACTTTCTTTCGTATCAACCCATTGGTGTCGTCGCTGGCTTACTGACATGGAACTTCCCTCTGCTAAATCTGGGCTATAAGCTAGGCCCTGCATTGGCGAGTGGCTGTGCCTCGGTGTTTAAAATATCCGATAAGACACCGATGGCTTCGATGCGAGTGGCTGAATTAATCAATGAAGTCGCATTTCCAAAGGGCACCGTGAATTTACTCTGTGGTCGTGGTAAGCTCGTCAGCGATGCCTTGGCGCAAAGCCCAATCCCACGTCTACTGACCATGATAGGATCGACTTTTGCCGGCAAGAAACTGATAGAGCAATCACCGACGACAGTGAAGCGACTGTCTCTGGAGCTCGGTGGCGATGCACCCGTGCTGGTCTTTGAAGATGCGGATCTGGATGCCGCAGTGGCTGACATTGTTGGCCTGAAGTTGGCCAATGCCGGACAGATCTGTGTCGCACCGAATCGTGTCTTTGTGCACCGCAGCATTTATGCGGCTTTCATCGAGAAGGCGAAGGCGCTGATGGAGTCGTATCGTTATGTCGGCGACTCGGGCGCCGGGCCTGAGCTGAGTCCGGTCGTGTCAGAGGCGAGCGTGGAGCAGATGGTCAAGTTCTGCCAACCAGAGACGCATAAGGGCACAGTGGTTACTGGTGGCAAACGCGCGAGTCGCCCCGGGTATTTCATGCAGCCGACTTTGATTAAAGACGTCGCACGCGACAGTGCTTTGACCTGTGAAGAAATTTTCGGGCCGATCATGCCTGTCATGCCGTTTGATGACAGCGACGATGCCTTCGCCTTGGCGAATGATACCGAGTATGGATTGTCCGCCTACGTCTATACCCAAAACCTCTCTCGTGCACTCGAGGCCGAGAAGCGTCTGATCTTCGGCAATATCCTCATTAACGAAGCCTACTATTCGCTGCAATTGCCGCATGGTGGGCTCAAGCAAAGCGGCTACGGTAAGGACGTGAGCCGTCTCGCACTCGAGGATTACTACGATATCAAACGCATCTCGATTAAGCGTTAATTTTTAAGTCTCCATAATTATGAAAATCGTCGATATTCAATGTTTTCCATTGCGCACTAAGTTGAGCCGATCCATCGGCTTTTCGCAGTGGTATTATCCGGTGAAGAGCAACTTCGTCCTCAAAGTGACCTGCAGTGATGGAACTGTAGGATGGGGCGAATGCTATGGGCCGAACCTAGCAATTGCTGCGGCTGTAGAGCACCACTTTAAGCCATTACTATTGGGTAAGAATCCGCTGCAAAACGAAGTGCTGTGGAACCTGATGTGGAAGGCGTTTTGCGACTTTAATCGTCATGGTATCTTCATGGCTGCCATTTCAGGTCTGGATATAGCATTCTGGGATCTCAAGGGCAAAGCCTTGAATACACCTGTCCGCACCTTGTTAGGTGGTTCGGATGAGCCTGTGCCTTGTTACGCGACGGGTATGTATTTTCGCGACGACAAGCCAGAGGACGAAATGCTCGAAGAGTTGCTCGAAGAGGCTGCTGGTTATGTTGCGCAAGGCTACACGATGCTGAAGGTCAAGATCGGTAAAAACATAGAGTTCGATACCAAGCTGATCGAAGCCTTTCGTAGTCGTTTCCCAACGACACAGATCGGAGCGGACTCCAATCATGCCTACAATTATAAAGAGGCGATTCGCATAGGTCGTGTGTTAGAGGCGAATGACTATTGCTGGTTTGAAGAACCACTCTCTCCGGAGAACTACCGTGATATGGCTCGGCTGCGTGAACAACTGAGTGTGCCAATTGCGGCGGGGGAATGTGAGCAGACTCGCTATGGGTTTGAGCGCTTATCAAGCGGCGCTTGTTTAGATATTATGCAGCCCGATATCGCTTACTGTGGTGGTATTACGGAGTTTGTGAAAATCAATGCAATCGCGAGTGCATCGCATACGGACATGGTGCCGCATTGCTGGGGGTTAAAAATCAATCAAGCAGTGGCCGCATCCGCGATCAGTATGGTGCCGGAGAATCCCGGTCGCTTTGAGCGTCGTCTAGTCATGCTGGAGATGGACCAAACCGAGCATTCGGTGCGTGATTCGATCTTTTCGGCGGCCCATGAAGTGATTGATGGAAAGCTACATTTTAATGAACTACCGGGCCTTGGCGTCGAAGTGAATGAAGTGGCGATGCAGCCGTTTGTCATCGATCCTAATGCTAAAGACGAGTCCAGCTTTGCGGTGGTCGAATAATAGAACAATAAAATGAAGACTTTATTTACACCACGAATGCGTGCGCAACTTGCTGCGTCACGCGCGATTGCCACGGTGACCGTGGAAAATGTTGACGATGCCAAGCCTCTGGCTGAAGCGCTTCTTGCCGGTAGTATTAAAGCGGTTGAAATCACCATGCGCACTCCGGCTGCGCTGCAGGTGATGCAGGTTATCGCCGAGAACTATAGCGAGATGCTAGTGATGGCTGGCACTGTGATTACACCAACTCAAGTGCGACAGGTGCAAGACGCTGGTGCGAGTTGTGCAGTTGCGCCGGGGATGAACGCACGCGTTGTGCAGGCGGCTCTGGATGCTCAGCTACCGTTTGCTCCTGGCATTGCGACTCCCAGTGAGATTGAACATGCGCTGGAGTTTGGTTGCGATATATTGAAGCTATTCCCTGCGGAACCGATGGGAGGACTCGCGTATCTCAAAAATATGCAGGCTCCGTATGCGCATCTGGGCTTGCAGTTCATCCCGCTGGGTGGGCTCACTGCTGACAATGCAGAAGATTATTTAAAGGAAGATATAATTCTCGCCGTCGGTGGTTCGTGGATCGCGAGCGCTAGTGCGATCAGAGAAGGCGATTGGGCAGGCATTACCCAGCGTGCGACCGCCGTCATGAGTCGTTCATAATTTGATACAGGAGATTTATATGAAAAAAGTAGTTACGTTTGGAGAAGTTATGGTGCGCCTCGCGCCCAGTGAGAATTATCGTTTTGCACAAGTCTGTCCCGGATCGATGGATCTAACCTTCGGTGGCGCTGAGAGTAGTGTGGCCGCATCGGTTTCGATGCTCGGTGGCAGTTCGCGCTTTGTCAGCGCGTTGCCCGAGCATGCGGTCGCGGATGCGTTTGTGCGTCAAATGCGCGGCTTCAATGTCGATGTCGATCATGTGTTGCGGCGCGAAGAAGGTCGTTTCGGGGTTTATTACGTAGAGACGGGGGCCAATCAGCGCCCGAGTCGCGTGATCTATGACCGCGACTACAGTGCGGTTTCACTGTGCCCCGGTGAGGAGTATGATTGGGATGCAATCTTTGCCGATGCACAGTGGCTGCATATTTCGGGCATTACACTCGCGATTTCAGAAACTGCTGCACGTGCGGCGGTGCTCGCTGCCGATAAGGCACAGGCTGCGGGCGTGAAGGTGTCCTGTGATTTGAATTTCCGTAAGAACTTATGGCGTTGGCGCCCGGGCACCGATGCGCGCAGCTTAGCCCGCGGCATCATGCCGGAGTTTCTGGAGAATGTGAACGTCATCATTGGCAATGAAGAAGATGCTGCGGATGTGCTCGACATTCATGCGGGCGATACCGATGTGCATGCCGGCAGCTTGGAAATCGCGCAGTATCCCGACGTGGCGCGTCAAATCGCGCAACGCTTCGATAAGGTGGAAAAGGTGGCGATCACCTTGCGCGAGAGTATTTCTGCGACGCATAACAATTGGGGTGCGATGCTCTTCGATGTTGCCAGCGATGTAGCCGCGTTTGCGCCGATGAACGGTGCCACGTATCAATCCTACAAGATGCGTAACATCGTTGATCGTGTCGGTGGGGGCGATTCCTTTGCTGCGGGGTTGATCTATGCCATGACGACGGCTGACTTTGCGACGCCTCAAGAGCAGGTTGATTTCGCCGTGGCAGCATCTTGTCTCGCGCATTCGATCAAAGGAGATTTTAATTATAATTCACGTGAAGAAGTGGAAACCTTGATGCGAGGCAATGCCTCTGGTCGTGTGCAACGCTAGCATTTACATAACTAATATGAAGTTACTCTCATTCGCTTTCGGTCTAAGTTGGCTGTCTTGTTCTGTGCTTTCTGCGGCAGACTATTATATTGATGCCCTGCATGGCGATGATGCTTCGGTGGGTCTCTGCCCTAAAACAGCATGGTCGAGTCTTGCTGCTGCCAATCAGCAGCAATTCGAGCCTGGGGATGCCATTCACCTGCGAAGTGGGCAGGTGTTTCAGGGGCAGTTTAAGCCGAGCACATCAGGCGCGCAGGGGCTGCCGATTACACTGACGAGCTATTTCGATGGCCCGAAGCCGGTCATCGCAGGTGGGGGAGTGACGCGTTCGGCGGTCTTTCTTGAGAATCTGTCACACTGGGTGATTGATGGGATTGAGATCACCAACACGGGGGCTCAGCGCGAAGCGAAGCGAGCCGGATTACTGGTGTTCGCTAAAAATGCAGGTTTGGTTCAGGATATTACTTTGCGAAATTCGTTAGTGCGTGATGTCAACGGTGTGTTTTCAAAGGACAAAGGAGGCGGCACAGGCATCCGCTGGGAGGTCGATACACGAAAGGTGCCAACTAAGATTGATGGTTTATTGATTGAAGACTGCCATATCCTTCGCTGTGATCGCGATGCGATTAAAGGTTGGATGGATCCATGGGATGATTTGTCGCACCTCAGCACAAATGTGGTAATACGAGGCAACTTACTCGAAGATATCGGAGGGGATGGCATCGTGCCCATTGGCACAGAGCACGCCGTGGTCGAATACAATCGTCTTTATGGTGCCCGACAGCGCATTGCCGATTTAGACACAAAAGAGGTCACGCAGCATGCAGGGCCCAGTATCGGCATTTGGCCGTGGAGCAGCCTCAACACGCAAATCCGTTTCAATGAGGTCTGGGGCTATGCCGGCACCTTTGATGGGCAGGGACTCGACTCTGACTTCAATTGTGATGGCACCGTGTTTGAATACAACTTGAGTGCGGACAACGCCGGTGGCTTTTTCCTTATCTGTGATTGGTCGAAACACCAAGACTCGGGACAGTCCATCGGCAACAAAAATACCGTAATTCGCCACAACATCAGTTTGAACGATCATCTGCGTGGTTTCGTTCTAAATGGACCTGTCAGCGGCGTAAAGATCTACCAAAATATCGTCTATAACACGATTGAAGAGCACTATCAGCTAATGGTTGATACACCATGGGAAGCTGGTCGCTTTGCAGAATCGGTCGAAGTGCGTGACAACCTGTTCTACACTAAAGGTGAAGCACAGATCTACCAAGGCACATGGGATGGCTCAGGTATGGGGCTTTGGAAATACCAGAAGCCAATCAATCATAAGCGTGTTCGCTTTAGTGGTAATGCCTATTCAAATATCGTCGACCATGAGGAAGAGGGCATGCAAACACTGGATTCAGAGGAAACACTGAGCAGCCTCATAGAACGCTTAAAAGTCGACGCCGAAACATCCGAAGACTTTGACCGCATGTCCGAGTTTCTGAAAGACTCTCGTTATTGGAGTGAAATCGAGAAGGCACTTTAAGGGGACTTCTGAAAATCTACCCGTGCGGGGTTCAACTTTAGCATCTGTTCTTCTTGCCAACGACTTATGAAAAATTGAGTCGAGTCCTCAGTGAGAAATCATTCTGCGAAAAAAACAGTCGTGAGAGTCTGAGGTTTTGCAACAGTTTGATAAGTCCAAGTGATGGGGACTTCTGAAAAACGCCTTTTGGTCGCCGGAGGCGACTCAAAAGCCGCTTTTCAGTTTTAATGGTGGTTTGAGAGAGCGATGTTGGTTGCTGGGAAGTGGTTTTTTCGGCGTAATTTGGGGTTAATTGGCGAGATCTGGCCGTTCTGGCGGCCCAGATCGCCTATCATCTACATAAGAAGGCATAGCGATCCATATTGTAAACTAGGTTACAGAATCCGTTGTGTTGATGAGCCCGCTTTAGACCGATGCTTCGCAATCGGTCCATAGCCATTTGGCTCATTCGACCGAAGACATGTTCGCATCGCACTCGTATTCGACTCCTGAGCTTGTTGGTTACTTGCTCTTCTTCACTGAGCGGATGCCCTCGACTGCCCTTAAACATGATAAAGTTTTGGCAGTCCTTCGAGAGCAGAAAATCGTCATGATCCTCTGAAGCATAGGACTATCAGCAAAGACTGCTTCGTCTTCATCGTTAATTAAGTCCTTGAAAACCTGACTGTCATGCACACTTGCAGCGGTCGTAGTGTAGCCATCCACGAGCTTGCTTTTCGCATCCACTTTGGCGTGGTTTTTATAGCCGTAGTGCGTCTCATTATTCTTCTTCGTCCAACGTGCATCGCAATCTTTCTGACGCCCTTTCGGCGTATCTGATTCAAAGCCCGCAGGGCGTTTACCATCTTTGATATCTTGATTCTCTTCGCGGCTGTTACGCTGACGGGGGGCTGCTACGAAGCTCGCGTCCACAATGCTGCCTTCTTTCGCCAATAATCCTTCGGAGCTAAGCAACTTACCAAATTGCTCAAAAAGACGGCGCGTCCCGTCGCGATCATCCTTCTCTAGTAGCTGCTTAAAGTCCCAAATCGTTCGCGCATCTGGCACATTGTCGCCTGCCTGTAGACCTAAGAACTGCAGGAAGCTAAAGCGATCCATGACCTGAAATGAACGCTTCGCTGTTGTCGTCACTACGTTCCTCGGAACTGTCTCCTCATCGCTCAGACCGTAATACTTCTGCAATACCAGAACCTGCAACATTAGAACGGCATCAAATGGAGGGCGTCCGCCACGCTTTGGGTCGCGTTTATCGTAGCCCAGTATCGACTCCAATTCGTCACGAAAAAGCTCCCAGTCGATCACCTCATTGAGCTTGTTGATTCCCTTTACCTCAGCATGAACTGACTGCTGGTGCTCGATCATGCTGAACAAATCATTCTCTTTTTTGGGGTCGTGATATCTCATAATGAAAGAGTAATACTTTGACTAACGAAGTAAAGATTTGAGTTGTTGGTGCTGATGTTTTTTTGAAGAAATTTAGCTAAAAACTGAAAGCCTGCTCCTGAGTCAGCGATAGCTGATCGGGGGTAGGTTTTCAGAAGTTCCCTGATATACGTTTTTCTAGGAATATTCACGCCCCTCCGACATATGTAGAAGGATATGCTTATCACGTGATCACGTGATAGGCAGGTTTGCTTTACTGTGGTATTCTAGGGAGGTAGAGCGGGATGTTGCGGCCTAAGCAAACAGGTTCTGAAATTTGGCAGTTCCGCGACAACACGTTTGGCGGTGCAACAAATTGTCTGTAAATTCAGTCGAGCCTAGGCGAGACGTCGGTTCCGGCCCTTCGGGGGATGGAGCGTAGCGGAATCCCCCGAA
>Ga0302126_10000060_pt1 | contig 81140 bp, 63 predicted proteins | sample CB4_20m_MG_FD_203108 | JGI IMG/M metagenome (GOLD analysis project Ga0302126, IMG submission 203108) | Marine microbial communities from Western Arctic Ocean, Canada - CB4_20m | ecosystem: Environmental > Aquatic > Marine > Oceanic | place: Canada: Western Arctic Ocean | collected 2017-09-24 | reverse complement strand
GGTCAATATAGGGCTGTATCAAGGCCATAACATCTGCCTTATTTTGTTCATAATTCGGTGTAGAACGGGGCTTTTGCCAGCTGTCATAAATAACATTAATGCCAAATAAATCGATTAAACCGAAGGGTCCAATTGGTACCCCCTGCTGAATCATCCAGGCACGATCAATCTCTTCTATGGTTGCTTCGCCTTTCTGACGCATCAGCATAGCCGTAGCCAAGACAGGCCCCAGTATTGCATTAATAACATAGCCTGGATTCTCTTTCTTGAGAATTAACGGCACTGCATTAAGACTCAACACATAGCGCTCTAAAACATCGACGGTATGCTGCGACGTTCGCACACCACCAACAATATCAATCAGTATTGAACCCAAATGTGAATGCAGTGCCGCAAACAAAGTGCCACGAGCATGAGACATCACATCTTGGATTTCAGACACCATAATCGAGGAGGTATTGGTGGTAATAATCGTGTGTGGCGGACACACCTGATCTAACTTAGCGTGAACCTCACGTTTTATATCCACACTTTCAAAAACCGATTCACTCACTAAGTCTGCATCACTGGTGGCTTTATTAAGATCATCTGAGCATCCAATTTGGCTGACGACATAATCAAACGCAGGTTGAGAGCAAATATTCTGAGCGACAATATAGTCTCCTATACCCTTGAATCGACTCGGGACTAGATCAAGGCTGGCTTTGCTAATATCATAAATAACTACCTTATAGCCTGCCAAACCAGCAACTACTGCATTAGCACATCCCATGGTGCCAGCACCGACAAAGCACACCTTGTTAATTTCGGCGATCTTCACGTGTATTATTTCCTTATTTTAATGCTCTGGGGAGGCGGTCTAATACAAACAAATTAGCACTACCTTTGGTCATAATGGCGGGTAAGTACTCAATAATCGGCAGGTCTGCCATGGCATTAGCAATGTGATACTGGGTTGGGTTTTGCTCCCATGTTAGGTGCTTCCAGTTGACTTCACCGGTTCCTATTTTCACATCGGTGAATTTGTTTTCAGATGGAAATAATGTCGGCTGACCTACCCCAGGTCCCCAGCCGCCGATAGTTGGCATATATCGGTAACCCATGGGATTGTCAGTGGCTTTATTAGCTTTTTGCTCGGCTAACACCACGTCTAACGGGACCTGAGACAAGCCGGTTAACGACATATCCATAATGTCATGACCGAAATGATGAGCCTTGGTACGCCAAATGTCTTCGCTCAGGTGATGATCTGGAATATCAGCATAAATTTTAGAAATTCCCTGCATCTCACGACCGGTTAAAATAGGGTCGGTGAGATTTTCCCACATAACCAAAGTGTAGCTACCCACCAATTGCTCTTTATCACCTTTATAAATAACCGAAGCATGCACCCCAATTAAGTTATAACCATGACCCGCTAACCAATCGATATCTTTATTGCCAGCATAGGCCACTGTAATTACCGCCTGCTCAGGCACGTCAAAGCAATCAGGTAATAATTTAAGCAATGCATCGCGATCAGTGACATAGGACACCATCATGGTAGTCACATCGTGGTACCAACCTGATGACTTTTCACCGGCGTATCGTGGCCCAAAATGCGCAGGCATAAGGTAATTTTGATTGGGGTCTAACTTGTTCATCTTAAGCATCCTTTGTCGCGTTAATAGCGTTTAATTTAGAGATTATGAGGTGGCATCAAGGGTTTTTCTGAGTTTGGCGTGGTCATCACGATTGAGTCGGAATTGGGTAGTAAAACCAAATCCGATCATGGAAAAACCGGCAACGATGATTAGGGTGAACCACCCTAATGACTGAAGAACATCGGCGGGAACCTGTCCTGGTACAGATTCGCTTTGAATCCCGACCCATTGAATGACAACACCGGCAATAAGCGCACCGGCACCGATAGTTGCTTTACTCAAGAAGGCTCCAACTGCAAAAATAACTCCTTCCTGACGTTTGCCTGTCTGCCATTCGAGTTCATCCAATATGTCCGCTGCAAAAGAGGCGGACATAATCTGTAGACACACGATGCTGAACACCGCTATGCCCGTATTCAGCAACAGTAAAGAATAGAGCATGGGATGACCATTGGACGGCAGCACATCAAAAAGACGACCACCGAATAGCCACACTGAATTAGATGCCAGCACTAAACTAAACACAGCCATTAATGTCGGTTTGTCAAAACGTCGACCTAAGGGCCCCAACACCATAAAAGCAACCAGTGTAGCAATGGCGGTAGGAACCACGAAGCCAGCTAGTTGTGCAACACTAAGCTCCCAAAAGTAGGTGGCCAGATAAAGACTTAAAGTGGCATAAGCACCTGTAGACATACCAAAGGCTAAACTGGAACCAATAGAAATACGGAAGTTACGGTTTACGCAAACACCGATAATGTCATTGTATGGGTCGGTCCATTTGAAGGGTGCTTTGGCTGTAGCCACCGGTAGCCATGGAATCACCGATCGGGTGCCTGTGATACAAATCAAGGCCGTCACCCCAGCGACTGCAGCTGACAAAATGCCGTAGTACCAATAATTTTCTGCTACTAGCCGGCCGTCTATTCCATTCTGTGACTGAAAGAAAAACGAAAAAGCGATGGCAGGCAAAGCCATTCCGGCAATCCACCCCAGAGTTACTCTAGCTTTAGCGATAGTAGTACGCTGATCATAGTCTGTTGATAACTCAGCACCCATTGCCGTGTAGGGAACAAAGTAAACCGTCAATGTGGTGCGAAGCAATATAGACACACCGAGTAACCAGGCAAAGATACCCATTTCGCTCATGCCTTGGGGTGGTGCAAAGAGAGCCAAAAACAATACCGTTGTAGGCAGTGCCCCGGCCACCAAAAGCGGATGGCGACGGCCCCATCGAGAGCGGAAATTATCACTCCAGCTACCGACCACAGGATCAGAAATAGCATCCCAAGTGAGTGCAAAGAACATGGCTAGGCCAGCTAAACTGCCACTAAGACCATTAACTTGGGTGTAATAAAAAACGACGAAGTTGGCGAAGGCGGCTTCTTTAACTGAAAAGGGAACATTGCCAACGGCATAGCTCCATTTTTCTAACCCTGTGAGAGAGGCCATAGCGGGAATTTCCTTCGTGACGTAAGGGGCTGTAACGCAGCTAGGTTACTGCGTTACAGCAATTACCAATTTGGCTAAAAGAATACCGCCAGTTCTAGACCGTAGTTACGAGGGCTGATTGGACGTCCAGACCGTCTGACTCCATCAGCAAGACCACTAACGGAGTAGTCATTAGCATAACTGAGTTCATCAGTTAAGTTTGACCCATAAATTGACACTTCATATCGTTCGCTGTTTGGCTGCCATGAAATGCGGCCATTAAGCTGTGAATAGCTGTCGATGGTCTCTATATCATCATTAAATACCGTCACAAACTGCTCACCTACATGGGTGTAGTTACCGGTGAATAAGAGTGTTCCCGTTTCCATCGGTTGACGATAGTACGCTGCTAGACTAAATTTCGAATTGGGTGAACGATTGAGTTCATTGCCTTTGGCATTACGAATAGTATTGGTCTTATTGTCTGATACAAAGAAGTCATCGTCATATTCGGTTTGCAACAACGACATATTAGCCAGAACCGTTAGTTTTTCGGTCGCAGCCCACTGGGACTCAATCTCTAAACCAAAGATTGTCGCGCTTGATGCATTAGCAAGCTTAGAGGTAGCAATACCAGAAGTAGGATCAAGAATCGCTAGCTCTACCTGAAGATCGCTGTAGTCATAATAGAATGCAGCTGTACTCAATGAAAAGCGATCACCAATGACGCCTTTGTAACCTACTTCAAACGCTAACAAGTCTTCGTTATCAACAATCGACTCATTAACAGCCGTTGTTGCATCATCTTGCAAGCCACCCAGACGGAAACCACCTGGCTTATAGGCCGATGAGGCTGTCGCATAAACCATAGCGTCGTCGTCTAATTGATAGGTTGCATTTAGGCGCCAGTCAGTAGCATCCCAGTCCGCTTCATGATCGGCGGCTCCGCCACCAACGATCATGCCAAACCGACAACCCGTAAAGGCAGGGTCTAATGCTGCGAGATCCAAATAGGGACCATAGGCCTGCACATAGGGTAGTACCGCGGCGCCTCCACAATAATCTACAACGGCATCATAAATCTGCAACTGAGTCTCGCTTCCCTGCTTATCGTCTTGACTATAACGCAGTCCAAAGGACAGTGCTAACTGATCGCTGGCCTGCCAATCAACCTGTCCATAAGCCGCTTTGGAAGTGGACTCGAGTAATCCTCGTTGAGTGTAAAAAATACCATCTGGATTAGTCGTACCAATCAGCCAAGGATTAGCTGCATCGGTCAAAGTGTATGGTTGGTCTAACTGGACGTTATAGTAAAACAGCCCCGCCACCCAACTAACATCGCCATCGCCATTAGAAATAAACTGGATTTCATGCTGCTTGTTGGTTTCAGCCTGGCCAATTTTCTCGACATAAGACACTGGACTAGCAGTGCCATCAAAATCTTTCTCACCGTACCAGCTGTAATCCTGATAACCATTAAGAATTTTAATCTGCATGGCATCGGTATCAATGGTCAGCGTTGACTGGTAAGTTCTTTGATCATCAATACCAACAAAACCAACCATATCCGAACTTATTTCAAAAGGATCGGTAGGTGCTGTAGCCAGCGGTGAAAATAGCTCAGGATTAATCACCAGTTGACCCAACTTCGATGGAGCGCCCGCCTCATTGCGATAGCCATCAAGCTTATTACGCTCTAGCGTTTCGTTATCAAAACTGGCACTAAAGTAACGCATGTTCCAGTTAACATTATCGCTAAAATCAACGTCTAGCTGAGCTTCCATATAATCTGAATCAGTACCTTTAGGGTCTGCACCAGAAACATTGGTAAAAAAGCTGTCTTGCTCCAACGTTGAGTAATGAACTAAGTATCCCACCTTGTCAGTAATAGGGCCGCTAGAGGTCACGTCCGCATTGACCATATTGTAATTGCCGCGTCTCAACCGAACGATATGCTCTAAGTCTTCACCCGGCTTCTTAGCGACCACATTGATTGCACCACCAGTGGTGTTGCGGCCGTACATTGTGCCCTGAGGCCCACGCAATACTTCTATGCGCTCAATACGATCAAAAGAGCCACTTAATACGCCAGCTTCGGTAGTATAGAAACCGTTATTGTATACACCAACACCAGGGTCAGTACCGGTACTGCTGGTTTCACGACCAACGCCACGGATATAGATACGATTGCCTTCACCACCGCCAGCCGATTCTTGATACGACATATTAGGTGTAAAGTTAGCAATATCTTGTTGAGTGACAATATTTAGATCTTTTAGTTGATCTGAACCCATTGCGGTTATTGCTAAGGATGTGTCTTGCACGGAGGCTTCACGCTTCTCTGCAGTAATAATAATTTCTTCTAACATTGGTCGGTCATTTGCAGCGCTAACGCTGGTGGCCGCTACACTGGCTGCGATTGCCGTGACGCAAAACAGTGCGGATTTATGATATTGATTTTTCATGTCTGAACTCCCCTAGAATTGTTATTTTTTAAATGGAACTGTCAGCGACTCTTCAATTGATAGACACTAATCGTCTCTAGTAAACCCGCTATATGACATATTTATAATAGCTAAACCAACTATAATCCAAACATATCATTCTTAAAACTGTCAGTCAACAGGTTTAGTGGTTGCTGAATAGTAGTTCATAAAAGGGATTCACAAGGTAATGTATCTAGACATTAACAATTGAAGTCCTATAATCGAGATAACTAATTTGGCGTATTTTATGAGTCAATTTCAACCCGAAGAGTTACCTACAGGAAGAATTCGCCGCATCCAAGAGCGGACGGAAGTCGCTCGTGCTAATTTAATTGCTGCAGGTGTACCTCTTTTTTCGGAACGAGGTTTTGATGCTGTTTCTGTTCGAGACATAGAAATTGCCGCTGACGTTAATCGCGGTATGTTGGCGTATCATTTCGTCGACAAAGAGCAACTATGGAGGGCTGTCGCTGACTTTACCTTTCAGCAGATTGTTGCTCAGCGAGATGTGCGCTTGGACATGATGAAAGATATTTCTGATCGCGAGGGTTTGGCCTTAATGATCCGGTTCTATGTACGATTTTACGCAGAGCATCCGGAGCTGAGTCGCTTAATGGCTCAAGAGGCTAGACAGGAAAGCTGGCGTATTGATTATTTGGTTGAGAACCATATCCGTCCAGGCAGTTTACAGCTTGAGCAGCATGTCAGAAAAATCCTTAATCTCAGCGCCCGAGAATTCGCCCATTGGTACTATATTATGGTGAGCTCCAGTGCCACTATTTTTTCTTTTGAGCCTGAATGCAAGCGTCTATTTGGGTTCAATCCTCGAAATGAAGATGTCATAGAGACCCATGCCGACATGCTTGTGAATATGCTTTTGGGCAATGAAAAGTTATCCCAATAGCCAGCAAAATCACGTCTACTATCGACTGCTAATCACACAGATAATTAAGCGCTAAAACTGGGTTGAAACAGACTCTAAAATAGTCCCGTTATTTTTGTCTATTAAGAGAAAATAGTGCTTTGAAATAACCCTCTTTAAGAGTACATTGGCGCCCAAGTTAACTGAGTGCTTTTGTCATGCCTGTTCGTACCGTTGTCGCCATTTGGCCGCTCTTTGCAGGCCTGTCTCTTATTGGTCTCGCCGTTGGCGTACAAGGTAGTTTATTGGGCGTGCGTGCGGCTTTGGAAGGTTTTGATGATCTTCTAATCGGACTGTTAATGTCCTGCTATTTCGCCGGCTTTTTAGCCGGGTCACTGCTTACACCACGAATGATTCAACGCGTTGGTCACATTCGAATTTTTGCAGCTTTATCAGCGGTAGCATCAGTAACTATTTTAGTACATGCGTTATTTGTAAACCCCTGGGTATGGGCGCTAATGAGATTGCTCACTGGCTTTGCATTTTCAACTATCTATGTCGTCTCAGAAAGCTGGCTCAATCAATCCTCCAACAATGCTAATCGTGGCCAAATTTTATCCCTGTATACCACTATTTTGCTTGCTGGAATTTGTGCAGGTCAATTTATGCTTAATGTGGCTGACCCCTCTGAATTTACCTTATTTATTTTAATCTCGGTGATGGTGAGTGTCGCTGCCGTTCCGATTTTATTGTCAATAGTACAAACGCCACCTATTGAAGAGACTGAGCGAGTGACCATGAGCCATCTTTGGTACCGCACTCGAGTTGGCGTCATTGCCATCATAATGTCTCAATGGGTATCGAGTATTCTTTTTAGTATGGGCGCTGTGTACGCAACAAAACTAGGATTTAGCATTTTTCAGGTAGCTAATTTTATGGGTGCCATGATGGCGGGTGGAATGATTCTGCAATGGCCTCTAGGGAAACTATCAGACAGTATTGATCGACGCTGGGTAATCGGATTTTCAAGTTTAGCGGCTGTGATTCTGGCTGTTATTATTAGTTTTATGAACGATGCGTCTACCTGGCTATATTTTCTGGTATTCTTATTTGGCGGCTGTTCTCTTTCTCTGTATTCGATCGTGGTAGCCTTTACTAATGATCACTTACGCCCTGCTGAGATTGTACCTGCCAGCGGCACTATTATTCTGATCAGTGGGCTGACATCGATTACCGGCCCCATCACTGCGGTTTTTTGGTTACAAATTTTTGGATTGAAGAGCTTTTTTATACTAATTGCGGTGAGTTTACTGGGGATGGGCATAATGAGCATTTGGCGTGTTCTGACGATTCCTGCTCTACCTTCTGAATACAAAGGGCAGAGTACTCTGCAGGCAGCGGCAGCACCTGTTGGTACTATCTTACACGCGGAAGAGGAGCTGCCCACAGAAGCCTAAGATATTTAACGAACATATCCAATAATGGCAATAAAGTGCGCAGTTGAACCCGCCAAGACAGCAAAGTGCCACATACCATGGGAGTGTTTCAGGCTCCACGTTTTATCAGCGACGTAGAATATTACACCCAACGTGTAAGCAACGCCGCCGGCAACCAACCAATTAAAACCAACGACATTCATGGCTTCTTTTAAACCAGAAAAGTCGAGCGCACACGCCCAGCCCATGGCTAAATAGATGATTAATTGGGCAACTTTAACTCGACGGCCCGACAAAAATATTTCACTCAATATACCAATCAGCGCGAGTGTCCAGATAACAATCATAATCCACCAACCACTACCATCCCTCAAGCTAACAAGCATAAATGGTGTGTAAGTACCTGCTATCAACAAATAGATAGCAATGTGGTCAAACAATTGGAATAGGCGTTTCAATCCAGTAGGCCGGAAACTGTGGTACAAAGTGGACATCGTGTAGAGTAAAACCAGTGACACTCCAAAAACGGTAAAGCTCGAAATAATCCAAGGATCTGCAGTCTGCACACTGACGGTTAAAAGTGAGCCCAAGCCCACTAGAGCTAATGCAGCTCCAACCAGATGACTAATACTATTCAGTCGTTCTCCGTAATACATAATCGTTCTCAGCCTATAAATTTAGTGATGGCTTTCAGTAGTTACAGCTGCATGGTCAGCAGCCCTCATGTGACCAATCATGCGCTCTAGCATGTCAGGCAATATATCCTCCGGCACGTTGTGCCCCATACCTGGGAAGATAACTATCTCTGAGTTTTGTATAAGCTCAGCAGTATGTTCACCATGTGATGGCAGAACAAGGCCATCATCCTCACCGTGAATCACTAATGTTTTGGCCGCAATAGTTTTGACCTCATCAGAGCGATCGCCCGTTTTGTAAATAGCCATCAATTGACGCGGCATTGATTCGGGGTAAAACCCACGATCTCTCATTGCTTGGCTAAGTTGTTCTGCAGCCTCGCCAGATGCAAAATTAGTCAACCGTTCCCTTGCCTCTTTTGTTGGAGGAGGCAGATGTTTGGCAAAAGTAGTAGACATCACTGAGGTTAAACTACGCACCCTCTGTGGATATTGAGCGGCTACCTGCTGAGCAATCATGCCTCCCATAGAGAAACCAATAATATGAGCGTCCTCATAACCAACGGCGTCAAGAAGACCCACAGCATCTGCAGACATATCCTCTAGGGCGTACGGTGCATTCACGGCAAATCCCAATTGGTCTTTTAGCAGTTGCCACCATATTACCGGTTGCCCCCAATCATCGAATCGCGTGGAGCCTCCGATATCACGATTATCAAAAATCAATACTTGGTAACCCGCTTGCTCAATGCCACGGACCATATTATCTCCATGAACTCTATTTGACGCCCCGAGACCCATAATCATGACCACTTTTGGATTGCCTGGGTTACCAATTTCGCGGTAGGCTATTTCGACATCGTTAACTAATGCTGTTTTTAACGGATGTTCAACAATATAGTCAGATGAAAAATCAGCATGGGCAAAAGATGCAGTTATGACCAGTGTTAGAGAAATGAGAGTCTTGAGCATTAGTTTTCCTTTTGTTCGCCATTGGCGGCACCTCGATTTTTTCGACGTACTTTCTATCCCTAGTGTAAGAACCATAGTAGGCCTAAACTAATAAATCTATATCTACTTACATTCAATTGCAGACTCAGTAGTCATAAACCCGTAAAGCACTGACAAACGACCTTAATCAATTTATCAACCTTTATCTAGCCAAACTTGAGACAGAGTATTTTTGGTAGTATCTGAATCGAAAACATCGGCATTGCCGTATACTTTGCAACTCCAAGTCATCAGATATAAATCTAAACTCAGGCTGAAAATATTTCATGCAACTTAGTTGGTTCGACAATGATGCTACACAATTATCTGAGGGCTTTCCCGAAAAGATGGTGCTGCTTGATTGTGAAACAACAGGAGGTAATGCCACTCGTAACCGCATCATCGAAATCGGACTACTTGTCATTGAGGAGGGTAAGCTGATTAAACGTTGGCAAAGCTTTATCGACCCTCAAACAGCGCTACCCCCTTTTATTCAAAAAATTACCGGCATTAACCCAGGAATGTTGATTGGCGCTCCGATTTTTAGTGATATTGCGGAGGAGCTTCTCCAGTATCTCGATGGTCGTACGCTAGTCGCCCATAATGCGCGGTTTGACTATGGGTTCATCAAAAATGAATTTGCCAGAATGGATGTTAAGTTTTCAACTAAGCCATTATGTTCAGTCAAGTTTAGCCGTGCCCTATTTCCACAGTTTAATCGTCATGGGCTATCTCACATTATTAAACGTTTTGACTTAACCATCGAAAATCGTCATCGCGCCATGGATGATGCCGAAATGATTTATCAGTTCTTTTTAAAATCTTCTGCATTATTTTCTAGTGAAGAAATAGCTGCGACCTGCAAGCAGCAACTAAAAAGATCCTCATTACCGATGAATCTACCCAGTAGTGAAATTGATAAATTACCACCCTCTGCTGGCGTTTATTATTTCTATGACCTGAAAGGTGTTCTTCTATATGTGGGCAAAAGTGTTCATATTCGTAATCGAGTAATGAGCCACTTCACTCAAGACCATAAGAATGCCAAAGATTTACAAATGAGCGCGAAAATTGCTCATGTTGATTTCCATAAAACACCCTCTGATTTTGGCGCGCAGATACTAGAGAGCAACCAAATCAAAGCACTAAACCCGCTCCACAACCGTCGACTTCGCCGGGTGAAAAAGATGCACCAATTTCATAGCTATGAAGACAGTCTGGGGTATAAACGATTAACGGTTGAAGCTGTTGATATCGACAGTGAAATCGATGAGACAAATGTTGGTCTGTTTCGCTCTCCTCGTCAGGCCATTAAGAAACTCGAATCCCTTGCAGACCAATTCTCGCTATGTCACAAATTACTCGGGCTAGAAGCCGCTCCAACCAGCAATAACAAACCGTGTTTTCGCGCTCAGCTCAATAAATGCTTAGGAGCTTGTCATGGTGGTGAAACACCCGAGCTCTATAATCAGCGGATTAACAGGGCACTAGAGGGCTACCAGCTTCAGGTTTGGCCCTACATCGGACCCATTCTTATCGAAGAAAGAAACTCTGAGGACCCAGCGCAGTCGGCGCTCCATTTGATTGACAACTGGCGCTACATGGCTCAATTAAACTCGCCAGATGAATTATTTGATCTTGGGCTTCAAACAACAAATACACCCTCATCAACCGAAGTTTTAGGCCAATCGGCGCGGAGTGACGATTCACTGGCAACCATAAATTTTGACCTTGATATTTATTTTATTCTGGTCCGCTTTTTGATTGATGACAAACGAATGAAGATGAACAACATTAGAATATGGCCTCTCATGGAAATAGCGCCTGACCATTTTGAGGACTTAATCTAGTCATGGCGCCCCACACATTTTAAAGCCTTTCTTCTATTCTACTAAGGCTACGCTTTTTTGGTAAAGATCCACGACTATTCCTGCCAGTTTTGTTTAATGGATAAGATTTAGTTTTCTGAACAACGGCACGTGAGTTTGCGTCCTGTTTTATGGTCGATTTCGCAACATTGCATCATCCTCCGATTTAGCAATACTCAATAATTTTGGTTGTTACCCATGGACATTCCTATGACGAACCGTATGTCTCAAAAAGCTGGCAAGTAACTTTAGCGCACCTATCTAGATTGGCCAGTAACTCTAGACTCTTATACGATTAATAATTGCGAGAATGATAATGATAATGATAATGAGAGCTGCTTGCATTAAGGTTGCAATTATGTAAAATACCGCACCAAGCACGCAACAATTCCAGTCATATTGTTGCTTATAGCTTTTTATTATTCACAAACTTTTATTCCAAAAGGCTAGTATGCTCAAATTTAGCGATATTTCATTTATTAGTTTGACCTTAATATTCTCATTCAGCATCTCGTTTGCCTACGCGGATCACGCTGAGAAATCACAATTTTTTGAAGAGATAACTATTGTTGGTAACAAAGATCGAGCGAACACAGTGGCTGGTTCTGCTCATTTTATTTCTGATGCAGACCTAGAAGTATTCAACTACGCCGACATACAACAAATCTTGCGCCAGGTACCTGGTGTTAATTTACAGCTTGAAGACGGCTATGGCTTGCGCCCTAACATTGGAATTCGCGGAGTACAAACCGAGCGCAGTGGCCGCATCATGTTACTGGAAGATGGGGTACCTATAGCTCCAGCACCTTATGCCGCATCAAGCGCTTACTATTTCCCTACTGCCGGTCGTATGTATAGCGTCGAAGTATTGAAAGGTCCTGCCGCAATTACCGAGGGTCCTAATACTATTGGTGGTGCAATTAACATGATCTCTACACCCATCCCAGAGGAAACTGAAGGTAAGATCGTTGCCGAAGTCGGCGGTAATTCCACAACACGAGTGCATGCGGCTTATGGTTCTACTAATAGCGATGGTTTTGGTTATTTGATTGAAACTCATCGATGGAAGAGTGATGGGTTTCAATCAATTGACGGCAGTAATAGTGGTACCGGTTTAGATATCAAAGACTACACCTTAAAGTTAGGGTACGCTCCAGTTGATTCTCGCCATGCATTTGAACTGAAATATCAGTACGCTGAACAAGAGTCTAACCAAAGTTATTTAGGTATTACTGATGCTGACTTCAACCTAAACCCCTACCGTCGTTACTCCGTATCACAAAACGACTTAATGACTACCGAGCATAAGCAGCTGATATTACGCCATGATTTTTCCATACGTGATAACTTAAATATGACCACTACTGTCTATAATAATGATCATGCTCGAAGCTGGTTCAAGCTTGATAAATTGGGTGGTGTCGGTCCTGAGAAAATTATTGCAGATATCAATAAAGGGACTACTGCATCTTCTGACTTAGCCTTGCAGGCTATTTTGTTGGGCGGCGATAGTGCCTTGGGCGACGTAGCCATTAAAGATAATAATCGCGATTATTATTCACGTGGTGTTTCGGTTAAATTCGATTGGTTACTAGACGGAAATTCAACGACCCATGATATTGAAGTGGGTTTGCGATATCACCAAGATGAAGAAGATCGCTTGCAACGTTCTGACAAATACACTCAAGTCGACCAAACCTTAATTTTGGACTCCATAGGAGTGACCGGTGGCAATAAAAACAACCGTGTTGTCCAGGCAGAAGCACTAGCTATTTACATTAAGGATGATATTACCTTCGGTAACTTTATTGTTACACCCGGTGTGCGTTTTGAAGATATTGAACTCGAGCGTCGTGACTGGAGTACTCTTCCGCGCAATGCAACGCCTAGTCTAAAACAGAATAGTGTTACCGCTGTATTGCCAAGCATCGGTGTGCTGTATAACGTCAATGACAAACTGTCACTGTTAGCTGGCGCATACAATGGTTTCGGCACTCCAACAACCACTAGTGGTGTTGAGGAAGAGCAGGCACTTAATGTCGAGCTTGGTGGGCGTTATCAGCAAGCTGACTTGATGATTGAGTTAATTGCCTTTACCAGCGACTACGAGAATCTGGTGGGTGAATGCACCGCATCTTCAAGCACAAGTGGTTGTGATATTGGCGATCAATTTAATGGTGGTGAAGCCACTGTTCGCGGGCTGGAATTTCACTTAACCAATAATTATCAGTTAACTGATAACACAGCTATGCCAGTATCGATTGCCTATACATTCACAGACGCAGCGTTTGACAGTACCTTCGACGGCGAGTTTTTTGGTGATGTTAGTAAAGGCGATCCGATCCCCTATATTCCAAAGGCTCAAGTAGCTCTAGCGTTAGGTTTAGAGAATGGTCCTTACCGCGTTAACGCCAATCTTAATTATGTTGATGCGGTTTGCGTAAAAGCAAGTTGCGTTGAGTTTGAAAAAACCGATGATTCAACTGTGTTAGATCTGGTTGGTAATTATCAAGTCAATGACAGCTTAGGTGTGTACCTGAGACTAGAAAATATCACAGATGAAGTCGATATCATTGCGCGCCAACCTAAAGGGGCTCGTCCTAATAAAGCAAGATCAGTAACAATCGGTATGCGATTAACGCTTTAGCCGTAGGGGATAACGCTAACAAGTTAGATAGATTTATTGGGAACTGGTAACAGCTCCTTTTTTGTATCAGAAAAAAGGGCCTATAAAAAACCCATGGTAGCTGATGCCTCTGCCGACTGGGCATGACCCCCAACGCGAGAGTGTTAAAGTCTTATCTAACGTCACCTAGTCGCATCCTAACGCATCAGCTTTTTTTGCGCAGCCATAGTTTTTTTTGTGGCCTCAAATACCGTTAGTTTTGGGTCTGCAGAGCCAGTGCGTCCGATAGAATCAATCTGACCATAAAACCAATACTGGACTGCAAAGGCAGCTACGGCTTTGAGGATTTTAAGATTACCCAGCCACGCTAACCAGTTTGGAAATAACGATAGAGAATTCTCATAACGCGGTAATTCATCAAGGCCATTGAGTAGTTGATTGGGTGCATCGGTCATAACACACATAGGCCTTCCCAAACCAATCACATCAGCAGTGCCACTTTCGATCGCCTGTTCCATAGCTGCACGCTGCCTAAAACCCCCAGTGACCATCAATGGCACAGAAACCTTTTCACGCATGGCAACCGCAAAATCAACAAAATAGGCCTCCCTCATCAATGTCGATTGCGCCACATTCTGTTTCTCTTCTTCTTCCATGCCAGCAAGACCTAGCAATTTTGGTTGTTCATAGGTGCCACCAGAAATTTCGATTAAATCAATACTTGCCTCTTGCAACCACTGTGCAACTTGTAGGCTCTCTTCAAAGGCAAAACCGCCTTTCTGAAAATCTGCACTGTTAAGTTTTACCGCAACGGGAAAATCAGTCCCTACCGCGGCTCTTACCGATGCTACTACTTCCAATAGAGCACGGGCACGGTTGGTTAAATCACCGCCGTATGCATCAATACGTTGGTTACTTCGGGGACTTAAAAATTGCGATAGCAGATAACCATGGGCGGCATGAATTTGTACACCCGTAAAACCAGCCTCTTTTACTGCTGCTGCACAGATTCCAAACCGTTGCACAATGTCATGAATTTCCTCTATCGTCATAGCCTCTGGCTGACCAAACTGACCTCCTGGCAATCCCAACTTTATAGCAGAAGGTGCTTTAGGATTTTTATTGACCAGCTTTTGCGTCTGACGACCAGCATGACTTATCTGTGCCCAAAATTGGTTGCCGTTACGAGTTGCGGCGGTTGCCCAACGTGCCAAGGCATCATGCATCTTTGTGCTGGGTGGTCTATCAATAATGACATTACCCGGGCGTTCAAGATGGTCCTTGTCGATAATAATATTTCCCGACAACAACATACCGGCACCTCCGTCACTCCACAAACCATAGAGGCGCGCAAGCTCAGACGTTGGTATTCCCTCAGCCGTTGCTAAACCCTCGGTCATTGCGGCTTTCGCAAAGCGATTCGGTAAACTTGTGCCGCACGGTAATTTTACCTTTTGAGAAAACAATGTAGTCATAGCCAGCCTTGGAAAATAGTTTTTGTAGACAAAATAAATGCGCGCCTCGCTAAAGTGTATGAAAAACGTACGTAAAGGTATAGTTTTTATACCCTTTGTTGTTATCCTTCTCGCCCTTCAACATTCATACATAGTGCAAGGTAAAAAATGGACTTCGAGTATTATCAAACAAAAATAAAACAAGTTTCTACATTTCCCATTGACAGTGCATGGGGCCAAGGGAGAAGCGCTTTTGGTGGTCTTACCGCCGCCCTTGTTTTAACCCATATCGAGGAACAAACGGGGCTTACTGACCGCGATCTTAGAACCATTAATATTCATTTTTGCGGCGCAGTCATTCTGAATGAACCCTGTGAATTTAAGCATCGCGTATTATCTGAGGGGAAATCTGTATTTCAAGTTGAAGGTCAGTTACTGCAAGATGGTCAGGTGAAAACTCAGATAGTAGCCTGCTTTGGTGCGCAACGGCAGTCATCAGTGCAGGTCGCCTACAAACCCGCGTTCGCCGGAAAAAGCGTATCTGAGTCGATGAAATTTCCAATTATTAAAGGTGTTACGCCTGAGTTTATTCAGTATTTTGATTTACGTGTTACCGACGGTAGCTTACCCGTTAGTGGAACCAAGCAATCAAGATTGGCTGGCTGGATGCGCTTTAGAGATCCGACAAAACCTCTTGATGACAGCGCTATGTTATGCCTGATTGACGCATGGCCTCCGGCAGTAATGCCGATGCTACATAAGCCCGCACCAGCTAGTTCAATCACTTGGAATCTTGAATTTATTCAGCCACGTGAGCCATTGCAAACCGATGACTACCTGTTTTACGAGTGTGATGTGATTCAAGCTGATTTTGGGTATGCTCATACTGAAGCAAAAATATTCCACCCCAACGGTCAGCTATTGGCCTTAAGTCGTCAGTTGGTTGGTGTCTATGACAAACGCGGTTGAAGCGTCAGTAAGAATGTAAAACTTAGTCTCTTAATAGTATCTAGACCTAGTTGGCATCAATGATGGACGAGCGTCTTTTGGTTAAGGTCGTTCCAGCTCTACATAATTTGAAGCAATGTAATAACCATCTCCTCCCATCTTGCCAACCGAGTCTATTTGCGCCTGATTGATGATGCCATCGCTGTATAAATCATCGCGCACATAGACTGAGGTTACATCCAATAATACAACCGTACCGCTACCTGCACCGTCGCCAATCGGTAGGATTTCTCTTAACGTACATTCATAGCGAACCGGAGAATGAGTAACAGATAATGGTGCCACCCGATAACTACTACAACATTTAACGTCTGCATACTCAAATTCACTTTGACTAGAGGGGAGAGTTGCACTCGTTGAGTTCATCGTGTTCATAAGATCGCTGCTAACAATATTAACCACGCATGCACCCGTTTCTATAAGGTTTTTGAGCGTGTCTTTGTCTATGCCAGTTCTTGGCATAATCTGCGTATAAAGCAGTACAGGCGGACTACAACTGGCAACGGTGAAAAAAGAATACGGAGCAAGATTATCAACTCCATCTCTTGATCGAGTGCTAATCCAAGCAATGGGTCTGGGTGTTACGCCACCGTTAAGTAAGCGATATTTTGCTTGGTTTCCTAGTCCTGAAATATCAAAGTTCATGCTTTACTCGCTTCAGTAAATTGCCGTAAAATTTATGCGACCAAGTATAGGTTGAGTAAGCGATTTAACAAAGCTTCCATCAACCAGAACGTAACGACTATTTAAGGTATTTGAATCTACTCGCCCTTAATGAAAACTGCCGCTGTGGTCTACCCAAACTGACTAAAGATTTATTACTTTACCTATGGCAATATAGCCCCTGAAGAGAAACACGACTTACCCAGCTTTAGAGGTAAGCGTAATAATAACAAAGACCTAGGTCTAGAGATGGGTAAAGCCTTCATTTGTAATCGTCAAGACGGCGTTAGCATTAGTGCTAGTGCACTGCTGTTGATTGGGCTTTTTTTGGTGTCTAATGTCTCTGCGGCCAACAATGATTTTCAATTGAGTAAGACCTGCCCACCCAGTTTTGGTCTCAGTGAGGACAACCGCTGCTCACTGCGGCATATGTATCAACTTTACGACTCCCTACAAGACAGTGGCATTGGCGGTTTAAAAACCGCCTTACCAGAAGCGCGTGATGGCTTCACACCGCAGCAAATTGATCTGGGAAGACTACTGTTTTTTGATCCTATCTTGTCGGCTGACAATAGTCTGTCATGCGCGACTTGTCATAACCCTGCACAGGGTTTTGGAGATGGTATGGGTAGGAGTCTCGGAATTAAGGGTCATGTGCAAATGCGTTCTGCACCAACCTTGTGGAACAGTACATTTTTAACGTCATTTTTCTGGGATGCTCGCGCGCAAACTTTAGAAGAGCAAGCTCTAGATCCTCTTTTCAGCGCCAATGAAATGGGCAATACTCCCGAGCAGTTAATGGCGAGTCTAAAAAGTGCTACCGCCTATAAAGGATTGTTCAAGCAAGCGTTTCCTGACGCAGTCACAGCTATGTCAGTGGATCATGTCATTACCGTATTAACCGCTTTTCAAAGCTCTCTGGTGTCTCTCAATAGCCGCTATGATCAGTATGCACATGGCTATCATCAGGCATTAAGTGAGAACGAGATTGCTGGCTTAAATGTATTTAGGTCGTTCGTTGCACGTTGTTCACAATGTCACACACCTCCGTTGTTTACTAATCAACAGATTGCTGTAATTGGAACCCCAGAGCCGGAAGGACTGCCCCGAGATGTTGGCGCGCAACAAACCTTCAACTCAGCTGTATTGCGCGGTGGCTTTAAGGTTCCTACCTTACGAAATATTGCTCAAACAGCGCCTTATATGCATTCTGGACGATTTCAAACATTGCGTGAGGCGGCAGAGTTTTATACCGGCGGCCGTGGCCATGCGGTACCTGAAGACGAGGAACTGCTGTTACATTGGCATATATCAGAACCAAACTTGACCAGTGATGAGATAGACCGGCTGGTAGATTTTATGAAAACCCTAAGTGATGAAAGCCTCATTCCCACAACACCTGCGCAGCTGCCCTCTGGCCTGCCGTTTAAACATATGGAGAATATACATGAAAAATCTTAATAGTCTGGCCATTGGTCTTGCGATTATTACCTTTGCCGCTGGCTGGTATTTGGGTGGCAGTAATGATGCACTCACCATTACTAGTAGCTCAGGTGGCAAAAGCTACAGCGGTGGCTATGAGGCCGAGCAGTCAACGGCAGCTAAGGGCAGCAGTGCGGTTAAGCTGCGTACCACAGAAGGTACCATTTATGTTATTAACCCCGGAGACTCTATTCAGGCAGCGGTTGAATTAGCCGTGCCGGGAGATACCATTCAGGTCATGCCCGGGACATATTCAGAGACCGTTTATATCGACAAAGATGATATCCACTTACGAGGCGTTATTGTTGAGGGTGAGCGAGCAACCCTAGATGGATTAAAGACACTAAACGATGCGATTCTGTTTTCTGGTAATAATATTATTATCGAGAACTTCAAGATAATCGATTACAAAGGCAACGGCATTATGAGCCAGGCCGGTAACAATTTTGAGATTCGCAATAACCTAATTATTGATACGGGCATCTATGGCATTTTCCCTCAGCTGGGCAAAAATGGTCTGATTGAACACAACGTTGTATCAGGCATAGCCGATGCGGCTATTTATGTGGGCATGAGCGATAACATTCATGTGGCCTACAACGAGGTATTTGATAGCGTGGCTGGCATTGAAATAGAAAACAGTCGTCATGCCATCGTTGAGCACAACCATACTCATCACAATACCGGCGGTATTTTGGCGTTCATCACCCCAGGACTACCCGTCAAAGATACTTATGATGTCATTATTCGAAATAATTTTATTATGGATAATAACACCCCCAACTTTGGCGCACCAGGCTCCACCGTCGCGGGTATACCGGCCGGTACGGGCATTTTAATTATGGCTGCCGATGATGTGGTGGTTGAAGGCAACATCATTAGTAACCATAAAACTGCAGGTATTTTAATCACTGACCATGGCAATGCAGATGATCTAACGTTAGATCCTGAGTCTGACCCCAATGCAGATGGTGCAATGATTTTAGATAACGTCATGCTTAATAATGGCTATGACACTATTGATGCAGTGCGGGCCTTTGCATTAACGGAATTGCATACCGGTGATATTGATATCTTTCAGATAGGGCCAACCGAAGGTAGCTGTATTAATAATCGCCACCGCTACAAAACTGTTGGCGTTAGTGACTTTACCGATTGCGACTTCACCAATACCGATGATATTGAGAACTATCTATTGGCCGGTGGTGCAGAACCTCGGGTGATACATCCTTCAGAGCGCGGTGAGATTGCCTATCTAGGCGTTTGTACCGGTTGCCATGCTTATGCTGGCAGACTGATTGGTCCGTCTGTCATGGAAATACAAGCGTTGTACGCTGACCGTCCCGAAGCGCTAGTAAACTATATTAATGCGCCAATACCCATGCGTGACAATTATCCTGAGATGCCTGCACAAAATTACCTGGATGCTGATACCCAATTGGCCGTGGCCAACTACATTTTAAAGGTGGGTAACTAATTAACCCTTAGCTAGGCGCTAAAAACTCACATAGTTTTTGACTGGGGTGGGTTGATGAAAACAATTTATCACCCAAGGACAAAATATTAGGATTCTCGGCCGAGTAATTTGGCCACACCGGCAAGTCCAACTGATTAGGATTGCCTGTGGCAGCGAAGTTAACCCAGTACGTTTGCATAATGTTAGTGAGCCTATGATCGGCCTCGACAGTAGGTAGCCAATCATCATGGGTATCAAATATATAGGGTAGTTCAGCACCATGATAAGCCCCCATAGTAGCGGCTAACTCGCCTTCACGTTGACGAGTAAAATGGTATACCCATGCATTATGATTCAGTTTTGAAGCTTCTTTGGCCAGCACTAGGGAGGGGCAGACATAGTATTTAGCGGTGCGTAGCAAATCTGACTTGCGCCGATCATCACTTTGGCCATCTAACAAAGCGTTTAAACTATCAGCCTCTGACGGTGTCACCTCGGCTTTTAACCAACCCTCAATGTCAGGGTTATCATCGGTATACATTAACCACTCATCATCATTAGAGCCTATTAATAAGTCCACTCCATGCATTTTACCTGCGTTTACGGTGTTCATAATGGGTTCCATAACACTCATTCCATCAACCACAGGATCAAAGTAATGATTTTGATAGACCTCGTTTGCCGTTGACAGAATAGTATCCGCCGACAATTGTCTCATTCCTTCTACAGGCTGGTTTGCATCATCACCCAATGTAAAATTTGCAAAGGCTTCGCCTAATTTTAAATGCGCTTTCCTTATCCCTCGATTGGTTAATGACGAACCACCACTTTGATGAATTACCTGAGAGAACAGACCCTTTCCTGACGGCATGGTTATCAGATGGTCAATATTATTGGCCCCTGCGGACTCTCCCATGACGGTGATTCTTTCGGCATCACCCCCGAGAGCGAAAACATTATCATCGACCCACTGCAACGCAGCGACTTGATCCAGCAATCCAAAATTAGAGTGCTCAAGTGTGGGGTGAGAGAAAAACCCAAACACGCCCAACCGATAGGCAATAGATATAACAATGACGCCCTTGGATGCCAAGTTATGGCCGATATAGTTAGGCTCATAAGACCAACCACCTTTATTGCTGCCACCATGAATATAAACAATGACGGGCAGCAGTTCGGCACTTTGCGCCTCAGTGGTAGGTCGCCAAATATTCAAATAAAGACAGTCTTCACTGACCTCGGGGTGCATTATTAGCTCAGGATCTCCACCAAAACCAGCTGCAACATTTTTGTACCATTTAGCAATATGGTCCCCTTGCATGCAAGCTGCTGGAAACTCATTTTTTTGAGGTACCGCACTGGGTTTTGCTAAAGGCTGAGGCGGCGCCCACCTCAAATCACCAACAGGAGGTTGCGCAAAAGGAACCCCTAAAAATGATTCTGTCCTACCCCCTTCCACGAGCTTACCAACAATAACCGATGTATCATTTAGAGTCAGTTTGGGGCTATTATCAGCGCCGCCTTTTACTGTATCAGTGCAAGCGCCCACTATTGATAAAAGGCACACCATGCATAATTTAATAATTTTTTTGTTGGATAAATGCATTACTAGCTACTCCGTAGAAACAATAACACAACCACCAAACCCGCCCTGTTCGACGAGTTTGTGCCCCTTAGCAATTTGATCTAAGGTTACTTTATGCGCGATTCGATGCTGTAATTTTCCTGCCTGTAAAGCCTCGGTAATGGCCTCAATCGCGTGAACTTTTGCTGGTTCTGGCATTGCATATACAAGTATCATTCGCAGCGTTAAGTCCATAAACATCATGTCTATAAAAGGCAGTGATGGTTGCTTGACCTGAGTCGATGAATAAGTGGCAATAACACCACTAGTGGCAATACATTGCAGTATTTGTGGTAAGTTAGCGCCAAACTCTACGTCAATCACACGATCTACTTTTTTACCCTGACTAGCGATTAAAACCTGTTTTCCCCAATCATCCTCCCGGTGATTCACCACAGCTTTAGCTCCTAAGGCCAAGCACGTCTCCTGATCTGTAGCATTACTCGCTGTAGCAATAACCTCAGCACCGGCCATAATAGCCCACTGGATAGCATAGTAACCTACCCTGCCAGAACCCCCAGTAACCAATATGGTTTGACCACTAACGTCGCCATCAGCATGCACGCAACGATGGGCCGTCATTACCGGAATACCCAAACAAGAGCCGATTGAAAAATCTGTATTGTCAGGTAGCATTACAGCCCTGTTTGACGCGACTGCAACATACTCAGCTGCAGTGCCACGTCTTCGACCATACTGTGCTTGATACACCCATACGCGCTCACCTAATCGATCTTCAGACACGCCTGAGCCTACTGACTCAATAATACCTGCCCCATCACTATGAGGAATGACCAATCCTTCGTCGAGCAAATTGGGGGATGCCCCTGCACGCTTTTTTACATCAGAGGGATTGACCCCACTAGCGGCTAACTTAACCAGCACCTGTCCAGGTTCAGCTAGAGGTTTGGGCTGTTCGCCTACCTGCATAACCTGTTCTGCGCCCCCGAATTCTTCAAACCACGCAGCTTCCATACACTATTCTCATTTTCTTTAAGGTACATTTATATTTTTAGCCATTAACTAGACAAAGTTTCAGTATGGCCGTCAATAGGTATCGCTTGTCCGGTAATATGCTGGGCACCTTCGGAGCACAAAAAATCAACTGTTTGGGCAATATTTTCGGCCTCAACAAACACTCCGAGAGAGTTTTGCTGCAGATATAGCTGGCGTACTGACTCTGGTGAAATATCTCTAGTTTGTGCATCAATCTCGATTACCTTATCTATGCGCGGGCCGCTGACACTTCCCGGGCAAATGGCGTTAACACGCACACCAAAGGCGCCAAGCTCCATCGCCCAAGTCTTAGTTAGGCCAATAATTGCCCATTTAGCTGCCGCATACGGCGATCTCAACGGGCATCCAAACAAACCAGCGTTGGACGACATGTTAATCATGTTTCCCTGGGACTTTTTTAGCAATGGAACGGCTTTTCGAGTGACATAAAAAATACTATTGAGGTCAGTCGTTATAGTTTCATTCCACTGTTCTGGCGAAATATCCTCAACTGCAGCCGTAGGCCCAGCAATACCCACGTTGTTGACTAAGATATCTAGACGGCCGAAATGTCTAATCAGGTCTCCAAAAACTAAATCTACATCACTAATTTTGGTAAGGTCAGCGCAGGTAGTACTAATCGTAGGAATATCAATATTGAGCGCGTCAATGGCTGTTTGATCGATATCACAAACATGCACACGGTAATTTTGCGCGGCAAAGTGCGCAGCGATTACTCGCCCGATGCCTGATGCACCGGCTGTAATTAATACCACTCTTGACGTGTTACTCATAACCTAAAGTGCCTGTTATTATTTTTATTCATTCTAAGTATAAATAGGTGTTAACCTCAACCGCTTAAATCGATGTCCGCGCTCACGACTCACCATAACACGCAATATCAGTTGAGCTACGGATTCATCATTCATCAAAATACGTTATTTTAAGCCAAGGAATAGTGATGCCCAGAGAAATTCTAGATCCCAAAAACATACATGCAAGTATTCAAAACATAGTATCTGACCAGCATGCCGATATTATTACTGAGGTCAAAGAGGCCGTGGCAAACAACGCGATTGTTATAGTCGGTATGGCACAAAATCCTGCACCAAAACGAGCACGCAAAGTGCTCGACGAACTCAACATTGACTACCACTATTTGGAATATGGTAGCTACTTTAAAGAATGGCGACGACGCAACGCACTGAAAATGTGGACCGGCTGGTCCACGTTCCCGATAATCTTCGTCAAAGGGACGTTGATTGGTGGTTCTAGTGATATGCGCGCGCTAATAGATGCAGGAGAGCTAGAAGGCTTACTCACCAGCGACTAAGTGTGGTTAATCGGTTGATTCAGAATCATATTTCGTTAATTTATTGATTCTGATCACCGCTTGAATTTCATGCACATAGGCCTCCCGCAGCTCTGAATAATCAATGAGTCCCTCTGCTAGCTTATGGCCCGTAACGACTTTTCCAGCATTACGAAGTACTGCCCTCTGCTCACGCAGACCTGAATAAGCACGGTGAGTGTTGATATTGCGTAGATAAGATTTTATGGCGTCACTCACCGAATCAAATTTAGCGACTTCATGCTTGCTACCAGCATTGCGACGCAATGGTACTAACCCACAACCCTTCTCATAACACCACTGTCCAAATAGATTGTTCGCCTGGACAGCAAACCGAGATGTCCCCCATGCAGACTCCATGGCCGCTTGTGCTAGCGCCAAGGATGCTGGAACCTGATCGACGCGACTTATTAACTGCTTTACCTCAGCAGGCGTTATTTCTGATACCGTTAGCCGATACTCTTTTGCTAAATCAGTCAGAAAATTCCGCTGTGATCGGCTGTATTCGTCCACCCCCAAGAGTTTGAGTTCAAGGAGTTTATCCCGCTTCCTTTGTATCAGCGTATTTTGCGCCTCAACCAATGGCAAAATATAACCAAAGAATGCGCTCTTTTTCTGCTTAACATCTTTATAAACACTAAAGTCAGGCAGTGGCTCTGAGCTAGCGCCCATTATCGCGGTACCGAATACTGCCAACGTCATAATCAGCGTGATAATAATGACTGCTCGGTTAATATCTAGTTTCATCTTTTAGGAGTCCGCCAATTCTTTATTGCGCTGTTCCGCCTCTGCCCAATCTTTGGGCAATACTCTCGCGACCACCATAAAACTGATAATTGAAGGAATAAACATACATATCGTCACGGTGACGGCATAACGCATAGCCATCAGGTCTGTATGATTTTCTCTGTAGACGTCAATCAACCACCCTGTAAATGTCGGGCCGCCGCCCAAAGCGATCATGTTTAGAATAAAAAAGAACAGCGCCGTGGACATCGCTCGCATATTGATAGGCGCTAAGGTTTGTGCAATCGCGAAACTAGGCCCTAAATAGATACCCAAAAACAACAGAAAGATTGTTGAGAACGCTAGATGAGCCCAAACCGACGTGACCCAAAACGCAGCTATACCAATAGGTAGGCAAATCCCAATGGCAATGGCCGGCAGCCAACCGTAAGCACGGATATCTTTAGCGCCCCATTTGTCGGCTAATTTTGCGCCAAAATATGCGCCACCCGCATAGGTCGTACCATTAATAATACCTAGAATAATCACTAAGGTTTGAAAGTCGAACGTTGGATCCAAAATGACCAAATACTTGGTTTGAAAGGCAGACTTGGCGTAGGAGACAAAGGATCCAAAAGCAATACCAAAGCACATGGCCCACCAGGCCGGAATCTTCAGTAATGTTTTTAATGATTCCTTAAACGGAGGCTGCACAATATCGGTTCGACTGTTAAATTCCATTGCACCGCGCACTGGCTCACGCAAAACTAATTTCACAATAATGGCTAAAACGACACCCGTTACACCTAAAAAGATAAAGATACGCCGCCAATCCACATCTTGCCCAGAGGAGCCCATGAGTGATGCTGTAATGAAATAGGCCGCCATAATACCCAACGGGATTCCCATTGAATAAACGCCTAATGCCCCTGCTCGCTCTTCTTTTGGGTACATGTCAGAAATAATCGAATGCGAAGGTGGGCTACCGCCCGCCTCACCAATACCAACACCCATGCGAGCGAAGCCCATCTGCACAAAGTTGCCCGCTAAGCCTGTAAGAGCGGTAAACCCGCTCCAGGTTGCCAGCGCAATCGAGAGAATATTAACGCGACTATAACGATCAGCTAACCAAGCAATGGGAATGGCGACAATGGTGTAGAACATTGCGAAAGCCAAACCGATCAATAAGCCTAACTGAGTATTACTAAGACCGAGATCTTCTTGAATAAACGGCGCTAAAATACCGACAATTTGTCGGTCAATAAAGTTAAAGCCATAGACGACTGTTAGCAGTACTAGGACAAAACTACGATAACTTTTGCTCGGTGTTTTTTGATCAGTCATTTTAGTTACTGTTTCCCTATTATTATTTTTTTATTTCATGAGCCAAAAGCGTAAACGCCAGGTCTATCTAATTAATATAACGGGACTATTTCTGACTTTTCGGAAGCAGTGAATTGACCCTATGGAGATTCCATATTATTTAAGCAGTGATTAAGGGCTCTTTTATTATTTTCATTTCCTCATCACTTGGATATGTCTACCTTTAGATAATAAGCAGAACATCAATACCCAGCAAGACACACATTCCCCGCATAATCATTTTCGTTCGCTTATCTAAATCAGCATAAGCATAAGATAACCTATCCAGCTCATCTTTGGCAATTTCTCCGCCTTGCTTGATCTGAGCTGCACTACTTATTAACAACGCAGAAGCTGACACACCGGCTGTCGCAAAAGTGAGATTTTTAATGAATTGTCTTCTACCGACAAATTTTTGACCTGCTTGCATGTTTCTCTCCATCCTATTTGGTCCAAAATATCCTTGAACTGAGGTTACCGTAAAAACTATGGTTGCACCATCACTGTAGTGTCAAAGTTTACTGGGCTATTGCATCTCTATTTCGATGACGTCTGACATGACTGGAGGAGAGTGAGGAATGTGTACTTGGTTGCCAACAATTAATTGCAGTCTATGCTTTCCCATCGGTAACTTAACCCTCGTGCTAGTTTGTCCTTTACCAAAGTGTCTAACTTGGTCTGTAGCCGGTAAGGGATTGGTCAGATCAGGTAATTTTTCGACATTAATCAATAAATGGTGATGACCAGAATTAGGTTCAGCAATACCTGCCGGTGAGACTTGCATGCCAGTGAGACCAAATATAATCTCTATGCCCGCTGCATCTTGACCGTCAAATACCTGACCATCAGCAGGTTGGACAAAATAGACCCTAGCTTCGTCAGAAGATGACGAATTTGGCATTTGAGCCTGTGTGAGGCCAGCTAGCGCTAGCCCTAAAAAGAAAACTACAGCTTTTGACTGTCTGGTTGACGAATTAATCATTGCTACTAATACCACCCGATTTGATTGCTTTGGCAAAGGCTAACGCACTATGGACGTAAAAATCCAGTCTATCTAACGATAAAGTCCATAGTTTTTCAATGAGTTCAAAACTGCTGTTCTATACCTAAGACTCTAACAATTACTAAAAGGCTTTTTCGTTGACCTCTTTCACTCATTGGTACCAAATTCAAGTCTTTGATGGCACCGAATTACCAACCACAATCTCGTCACAAGCCTTGGCGTTTTTTGTAGGGCCACATACTTTTATTTCTGGGCAAAAAAACGCAGTCCGACTCTCTCAGAAGTCGATTGCAGAGGTTTTTTGTAAGGCGATGCAGAGAATTTTTGAAAAACGTCATAACAACAGCATTAAACTAATGGTGGCGAGTTTTTCTCGCCGACCTTAATGAAAAACAACAACGGACGATGCCGCTTCATGACGCAATAATAAGAGAAAGATTAGAGACCGCAAACTTCTCACCTAACAAAAAGGTAAAACTAACTACCGGGCGAAATTTTAACTAACTGAAATCAGATTATAATTAAGTATCTTGAGTAATCAGAACAATCTCACCCTTAGTGACTCGTTAGCTATGCTGGGTAAAGTTATTCAGTTATTATCCCGCACGAGATTAATTATCCGAGGTTAAAAGATGATAATTCTGCACGGCTTTGCCATGTCAAACTACTTCAATATGGTCAAACACGCACTGATGCTAAAAGACTGTGATTTTTCAGAAAATAAGCTGTATCCACAAGTTCCAGAACTACTAGCCTTAACAGCAATCGGAAAGATACCGGCCATTACAACAGCGAGCGGCCATCATCTTTCAGAAACATCGGTTATTCTTGATTATATTGAAGAGGTATGTCCCCAACCATCGTTGTACCCAAAGACTGCCGAGGGTCGCGCACAAACTCGTCAGCTAATTAAAGTCATCGAATTATATCTCGAATTGCCGTCAAGACGGCTAATGGGCGATTTTTTCGCCCGCCGGAAACCAGAGGATGCATTAGCCGCTGAGGTTCTCAAATCCTTTCAAAAAGGGTGCGATGTGATTAATCAATTAACCGATATACAGCCTTATTTACTGGGTAAAGACCTCACTTTTGCTGATATCTTCATGCGCTATGCGTTAGCTATACCAAGCATGCTCAGTCCGCGATTGCTCGACTTTGATCCTGTCTCCGCCATATCGAGATTGGATGAGTGGCAAAAAATGATGGCCAATAGTGATATTGCTCGAAAAATAGATGCCGATCAATTAGAAAACCAACCGGAATTTATGGCCAAAATGAGCGGCTAAAGAGATTCGCTTAAAGATCAAAAAACGCTATATCTATAATAATTAAAATAATAAAGGGATGATCATGAAACTATTAGTATGTTTAGCAGCATTGATAATGGTGTTAACGCCATTGGCAACCGCAAAAGATTTACGCACTGCAAGAGCCGAAAGCGTTGGCATGTCCAGTGAGCGGTTAGCCCGAATAAAACCTTTACTGCAACGTTATGTTGACGAAGGAAAAATAGCTGGCATCCAAACCCTCATTGCTAGGAAAGGCAAGATTGTTCACTTTGAACAAGTCGGTAAATTGGATCTTGATACTGGTTCAGACTTAAAAGACGATTCTCTATTCAGAATCTATTCAATGACCAAACCAATCACCACTACCGCAGCTATGATTCTCTATGAAGAGGGTAAATTGCAGTTAGATGATCCCGTTGACAAATATCTACCGGCGTTTAAAAATCAAAAGGTCTTAATTGACGGTGAATTGGTTGATACTACACACGCTATTACTATTCGTGAATTAATGAGCCACACCGCAGGTCTTACCTATGGCATCTTTGGGAACTCTCCTATTGACCAAAAGTATCGTATCGCTATGTTTGGTGAAGATCATAAATTCAACTTTAGTAATACCACCATCAATGCGGACGGTAACAAAATTAAGTCGCTGGATGATCTAGTTAATGCTATTGGTCCGATCCCATTGCAATATCAACCCGGCACACAATGGGTCTATAGTTTGTCTGTTGATATTTTAGGTGCTGTTATAGAAAAAGTGTCTGGGCAACCTTTAGATGTATTTATGGCTGAGCGGCTATTCGACCCACTTAAAATGAACGATACTTTTTTTGAGGTGCCAGAAGACAAAATACATCGGTTTGGCACCCTCCAAATAAAGGATGCCGAGGGGAAATTAACGGTAATCGATCGACCTAAGACTAGCGGGTTTTCAAATAATGTCACATTTTTCTCGGGTGGAGGCGGCTTGGTGAGCAGTGCTATGGATTATCTACGTTACTCGCAAATGATGCTCAATGGTGGCGAGCTTAACGGTACTAGAATACTTAGTCCCACCACAATTGATCTAATGACGCGGGATCAGCTTAGCCAAAGCGCAAGATTAGGGTATGACCCGAGACCCGGCATCATGGGCGACGTTAGTTTTGGTCTTGGTTTTGGTCTTGCCGTTAAATCACCCAGAATCCGATCAGGCTCAAAAGGAACTTACCGCTGGGCGGGTATTGCAGGGACTGACTTTTGGATTGACCCTAAAGAAGATTTGACTGCAATGATTTTAGTTCAGATGATGGGTTATCCACCCGAGTTACGTAACGAATTCAAAACGCTGGTCTACCAAGCCATCACAGAAATGAATTAAGTAGCATTGGGCTCTTTAGTAAATTATAAAAGGGGCAGCGGTTTTACCCACTGCCCCTCCAATCATCTAATGACTTTGCCTAACTCTGGTTGAATCAAACGGCCTGTCACCGCTGATAATGGATGTAATTTAATGCTACCCGATTTAGCGCTCAAAGCAGATGTCGCCTCGGCAGGGCAACTCCCGGTTTCAATAAAGGTTAGTGCCGCAGCCAAGCGCCCTTCGCTAGCATCGCCCAACGCATGAGAAAGGTCATCCGCGACTTCACAGCCAGTTATCTCGGCGCCAGAAAGATCAGCGCTAGCCACTGGCAGAAACCCATCACTATAATCACCAAAGCCTTTGGCATTTGACCCTTTGAACTGAATGGTGCTGTACGTGGTGCCACAATTATCGATTGCATACCAGCCATAGGGTTTACCACGTGTGGCTTCACCGATAAGAATGACCTCTACATCAACACCTCGTAAACCATTAATCAATGCTTCACTGGCTGACGCGGTTCCACCGCTGGCTAGGATAAATACTCGCGTAAGATTTAAACCGGGTAGCGCGGTTCCGGGTGGAGTAGGGTCGGTCGGCGCATCAAATCCTGCTGCGGTTGATGAGAAACGCGACGGCTCAAGAATGTTGTTATTGATTGGATCTCTAACCGTATATTTATCATTAAAGGTTAGTGCGTCAAACACTTCCCCCTCAGACGCACTCCCCGCGACCATATAACCTAGCTCAGCGGCAATAGTGAGATAGCCACCGCCGTTATAACGCATATCTAGCACTAATTCTTCAATATTGTTCGCTTTGAGCTGCGTAATAGCATCGATTAACTGGGTTTCAGCGGGCTTGATATGTGCGTTAAACGTTAGGTATCCAACTTTCTTACCACCGACATCCAATGTACTAATGTTTTTCACGGGTACCGTCGTGGTCTCAGCACTGGTTATAGTAAACGTGCGGTCTTCAGTAGCGTTTAAATCTCTCACCACAAAGGTATGGCTCTCACCGACTGTTGTTGGAAATAGAGCACCATTGAGAACATCAACATTATTGCTATCAACGATAGCTTCACCGTCCACGGAGATAATCTCCGCTCCTCTTGAAAGGCTGTTATTCGCCGCTGGGCCATTCGGCTCATTGTAGCCAACAATAATCTGTCGTGGCGGGCTACTTGCGATAACAAAAAATCTCACCCCATAACCAGCAGACACACCAGAGTAGTATTGATTATATTCTTCAGTATTTTGACTGTAGTGAAATTGGTCTTTTGCATTGCCCGTTGGTGATAGACCATTGGTCCGCATTAAATCGAAGTATCCCTCGGCAGAACTAACTGTGCCTGGATCTATATCGCTCAGCTCAGAATACCAAAGATAAGTATCATTACTGTAAGATCGAATCCAGTTGTTTTCGTCAGTGACAGTACCCTGAGTATCTGTAAAGTCACTCGTGGTACGAGGATTCTCACAGATATTGCGCATGCTGGTTGATCGCCAGTCATCATATTGCCCCGCAACCCAGCCAGACGTTGAGGGCACGTTTATAGGCCCGCCCATTCCTGAATGTATGGTGCAAAAGTAATACAAAGTAGTCGGCGTCGAGGCTGTTACTTCAATGATAGTTTCCCCGGAGGCAGATTTACCGACACCCTCAGTGTACTCAACACCTCCCCCATGAGTGCCGTCAGCAGTCGTTGAAAACCGAAGCGGGTGGCCAGAGGGGTGAACAAATTTATAGGTTTTCCCGGCCTCTAATGAAACTGATTTCTTCTGGACGCCATCAATGACATAAACGTTTCCTGTGCCATTGTTGTTAGCCGCTATCTCTACATTTACCGTAACAGTAGGATCTGTCACATTGACGGTTCTTGTTTTCTCCGCTGCTTGATTACCGGCTGCATCCGTCACATTATAAGTCACGGTGTAACTACCTACAGATGCCGTATCAACCGCCGTGGAGTCTATAACAACCGTTTCGCCGGTATCTGCAGATGCGCCAGCTTCTTGGTATTCAGCGTTTAAATCTACGGCTTGAGGATTACCGCCTTGTAGCGTAATTACCGGTGCAGTGCTGTCTACCGAAGGCTGATATGGACCAGCTGAAGAAGACCCTCCACCGCCACCGCAACCTGCAATGACCATTGTGATCGCTAGCAATACTGTTTTTGCAAAGCCACTGATTTGAAATAATTTTGATTCTTTGAGAACCATGAAGTCTATCCCTAAATAATTATTAATTACGGTGAAAGAACAAGGTTATCAGTAATAATTATCAAGCGCTATTACACTTAAATACTTTGTCATGATTAGCTTATGCGCGATTGCGATCTTGGGGAAATCCCTTTTCAACTACCGCTGGTTGGACGTATCCTGAGCAACAGCACCAGCTCCTTGGCGACGCGGATCGGAAACGCCAAGTGTGCTGTTATATTGGCCTCTTTGGATACTCTGAGTTGAGCCCAAAATTCTTGGTTTTGCCCCTAGTCGGTGTCCCATATTAGTTAATATTTGCAGAGTATCCTTTGATATACCCGACTCAAAAAACACCTGATCAGGTAGCCATTGGTGGTGTATTCTGGAGACAGAAGCCGCCTCTGCGATACCCATGTCAAATGACAAGACATTGAGAATCGTCTGCAGCACTACGGTAATAATTGTACTCCCACCTGGACTACCCGTGGCAAGCATCGGTTTACCATCTTTATCAAATACTATAGTCGGAGTCATTGATGATAATGGGCGTTTCCCGGGCTCAATGGAATTAGCGATACCTCCAATCAAACCATAACCGTTAGGAGTACCAGGTTTAGCCGAAAAATCATCCATCTCATTGTTTAATAAGAACCCAGCTCCTGCCACCGAAATACCGCTTCCGTATGAAAAGTTTAGCGTGGTTGTGCTGCTGACTACATTACCCCACTGATCCCATGTCGAAAAATGGGTGGTCTCTACTGATTCTTTTGCCGCAGCTTCACGTCTCTTTGAAAGGCTATCAACATCAATATTTAAACCGGGCTCGATTGTGGATGAGACACTGGCTTTTGATAGGTCAATTCCTGCGCGAAGTGACGCTGCATAGTCTTTATCGATAATCTGCGATACAGGCACTGCGTAATAATCAGGGTCCCCAAGATAGGCGCTTCGATCCGCATAGGCGCGGCGCATAACTTCGACTAACCGATGAACATAAGCGGCGCTATTATGGCCAAGCGATTTTAAATCCCAACCTTCAAGCATGTTTAACATTTGCACCAAATGGACACCGCCAGATGATGGCGGCGGCATTGCACACACGGTGTTATCTCTGTAGTCGCCACAGACTGGCTGGCGAGTAACGACTTTATAATTTTTGAGATCTGCACGACTAATAAGACCACCAGATCGTTGCATTTCACTAACAATTAAATCAGCGGTTTTACCTTCGTAAAAGCCAGCGCGGCCAGCTGTTCTAATACGCGTTAATGAGGTCGCTAAATCAGTTTGTTTTAAGGTGTCACCCGGCTGATACAGAGCCCCATCAGATTTGTAAAAATAACCTTTAGATGCTTTATTTTTCCCTAGCCGCTCCGCTCTTGATGCCAGTGATGAGGATAAATCAACAGTGACCCGAATCCCATTTTTGGCAATTTTAATGGCTGGATTTATTACTTTCGATAAGCTCAATGAACCATATTGCTCGTGAGCATGCAGCAACCCAGCAACGGTTCCAGGGACGCCTGATGATTTGATACTAAAACGGGCTAGCTGCTTGTCAACATCACCTTGGCCATCTAAAAACATATCTCGACCTGCGGTTGCAGGAGCCATTTCACGATAATCCAGTGCAATGGTTTTATTTTCTTCGGCTAAGTGAATCATCATAAAGCCACCCCCAGCCAGATTTCCGGCACGTGGCAGTGTTACTGCCAATGCAAACCCCGTTGCCACTGCGGCATCAATAGCATTGCCACCCTGACTGAGAATATCAGCACCAATTTGGCTGGCAACAATCTCTTGGGAAACCACCATTCCTGACTGACTATAAACCGGATGAAATCTTGCTGTAGGATCAATGATGACAGCTTCTTTTGACTGTGCGATAGACTGAAGGCTGACAAGCATTATAAATCCAAAGATTAATTGAACAATAACCTTCGGTGAGTTTGTTGTTATTTTTTGCATTAAATCGCTCCGATAGCGTTCTATGGCTTATTTTTGAAGGGGATGATAATGTAATTTTCCACAATAAACGACGAATTAAATCACTCTGAACACCTTACTGGGTCGTTGGCACTTCCTTCCCAATCAGGATCAGCTACGCCGACTAATTTATCATCTTGCTCTACAATTGCATGGACGCGGCCGAAAGAGGCATTTTTATTAAGTTTCGTGACCTTATATACTTAGGCGATTCGTCTAAATTTGCTAGATATTCTAGCCTTAAATTAAAGTCAAAAAAAAGGAGCTAACAGCTCCTTTTTTTTGAAATTACAACTTACCACGCATCAATCTTGATGCCTTGGCGTCTTTAAAAAGATGCTTTAACATCTAAGTAGACACTACGTCCATAATCATTATGGACATCAGAGTAATATCCATAGGTATCCGCAGCAAGGGGGGCGCGCTCATCAGTAACATTCGTTGACCCCAGCGTAATTTTCATTCTAGCGTTATTAACATCAAAACTATAAGAAGCGGCGACATTAAATGTTGTCATGGCATCGAGCATGTATTCAGTACCGTCAGCAAGGGTAAGCATTGACTGACTGAACTCACCTACTCTGCGGGCAGTTAATGACGCACTCCAGTCAGCCTTTCTCCAAGAAATTCGCGCCGAGTGCTTATCTTCAAAATTGCCATCGGTACCAAGAATATTGTTGTATCCTTTGATATTAACTGCAGCAAGTGAGGTACCACCAAGCTTTTCAACTGCGGCAGACATTTCACCGGACTCAACCGCTTTGTTGAGAATGTCTGCATCTGTACCAGGTTTTGCTAGTTGCTCCAATGTGGTGGTAAATGATGCCTGATAACGTGTTGAGAATTGACCAAAATCGGTATCAAACTCATAGTAAATGCCCACATCAAAACCTTCCACAGTTCTTTCCGCCAGGTTCTCATAGTTTGATTCCACTCGACTTATATTACCGAGAGGACATAGACCGAGGCTTTGAGCGATGCTGTCCATATCATCCCAATCCCCATCATCGGCGGCTACTCTAATCACTCGAGCATTGTACTGGGATGCAGAAAGATCATTACAAACAGCCAATGCGGCCTCTGCATCGGCAAAGGCAGTAAAGCCATTGGCCTCAGCATCACGATAGCGAGTGAGGAAGTCCAAAGCAGTTTCGTTGGTGGTTCCGAGGTTACCAATACCATTCTCTTTTGTAATTTGGTAGAAATCAGCCGTCATGGTGAGATCTTCTATCGGCTGAAATACTAAACCAACGGAAATGTTCTCAGAGGTTTCTGCTTCAAGATTCTGTAAGCCTAAAGCTCTTCTATAGGTCCAGTTACTCAATTCACCCGAATCTGTATCAGTAAAGGTCTTCGACCAGTCGCTCTGATCACTATTGAATCGCTGGAGATACGGTTGATTAAGAGCAACCAAATTGGGCGCACGGAATGCTGTTGACGCTGAGGCTCTTAAAAGCAGTGAATCAGAGACATTCCAGCCAATGGCAAATTTGCCCACTACTTCAGAGCCGAAATCAGAAGTATCTTCATAGCGAGCGGCAAATTGGGTCGAAATAGAGTTACTGAGTGGCATTACAAACTCTGCAAACAATGAGGTTGTGTCACGGTCACCTGAGGAATCTGCCGTCGGGCTACCACCAGCCACAGCAGTGGTGTAGGGGAAGGTAAAGTCTTCTGGTGTACATCTAGCCGCTAGATCGGCTTTGTCGAGCATTGCGCCAGTGGCGATTAATAATCACTTACTTTATATCTGATCGTGTGGAGGATAGAAGCTGAGTTTGATTGCCCTTACGCTCATATTGGATACCAAAATTAGCTTCGAGTGATGCAAGGAATCCCGCCACATCACCTGCTTTAAACAAGCCTGCGACCTGTATCGCTCTTAGATTTTCATCTAAAATCTCGAATTCTACTGATGTATACCGGCTTATCTCGCCAAGAGCTTCGCTAAGAGGCTCTCCTCTAAAAATAAGATTACCCTGCCGCCAAGACAGTTCTACTTCAATATCTGCATCGACAAGTGTCTCGACCTCTCGACCGCTGCCATCTAGAATCACTCGTTCTCCCTGACCAATAACTAAAGCAGAGGCTAAACCACGACTCCTATTTTGGTTATCCTGAGCTGGTTTAGGTCCTACTTTGACCTTAACTTTCCCTTCTGTGACCAGCAGCTCAATATTCTTACTCTCATCAATATGAATATTGAATTTAGTGCCTATCGCTTCAAATACTTTGTCATTGGCTATTACTCGCAGAGGCCGTAATGGATCATGGGCTACATCAACATTGATCTCTCCACGACTAATTGTTATTTCGCGAACTTCCTCAGTCATACGCACATTGACCTTAGTTTCGGTGTTAAGCACCAACGTAGAGCCATCTGTCAGGACCACCCGGGACAAACCACCAATGGCGGTCTCATAACTAAGTAACTGCGGATTCAATATTTTTGTATTTTCTTGTGTAGGGAAGATTCCTGGCAAAACTAAAACCAGCGCCAAAAGAGCTGCCGCACCTCCTACCCAGGTTTTCCATCCAAACGAAATACTTGAAGACTGTGATTTTTTTACAGGCGCAGGAAATAGATCAGCTAAAGAAGATAAGACCTCCGTTTTATCCCAACATTCAGCTTGACGTTTGAATGCATTTGTATGTGCCACTGATAAAGCGAGCCATTCATTTAAATCTGATTGTTCAGATTTCAACAAGCCTCGATCAAGACGACTCACCCAGATGCTAGCTTCTTCATCAATATTACTATTCTTAATTTCAGTTACTTTATCCATCTGAACCAACTTTTGTATGTCCGTTATTGTCATCCACAGCACTTTTAGTCATTCGCTCACTGCATCGGCGCAAGCCTAGAGCGACATGCTTCTCTACTGTACTCTCTGCAATTTCTAATTGTTTGGCAACTTCCCTTTGAGAGAACCCATAAACCTTTCGTAACACAAATACTCGCCGACATTGAAGAGGTAAAAAACGCACCGCCTCACAAAATTGAGAAAACTCCTCATGAGAGACAGCCGCCAGATACACCTCATCCTCCTCATCTACAGAAAGAATGTCCTCGTGATCATCAATAGAATCGACTAATTTAAAAGAAGCCGATTTGACTCTATCTTTAGCTATATTTTTTGCTATCTGATATAAGTAAGACCGGGGATGGAGGATGTCCTTATCGCTTTTGATCAAGCAAAGTTTGACGTATGTTTCTTGCACTACGTCCTCTATTTCATGCGCGGGGACAATATTTGCTACAGCCGCTGCTAGAATCGATCGCATACTTATAAATAGATTTTTTAATTCGTTCATTTGCTTATTCTATATCTACACGTAACCTAAAAGACGATTGAGCGCACCATTTTCCGCTAGTCGCTACGAAAAATAATCACTAAATATTTTATTAAAACGTTTAGCCCTTTTACGCCGACTCGGCGTTGCACTTCTCATCTGATTTGACTATTTAGCCATGATTAATTAATTAAGGAACAGATTTATTTAGGTGAGAGAGAAATTCTAAATTACAAACATTGAATCAAAATAGCGATAACACTTAGGCACTAAAATACTACCCATCTAACTGTGGGTCGCAATGCCCCAATAGTTGTAACCGGCAAATTTTGGTGTGCTGGGTAGATACATTTCATCCATAGTCTGAATCTGAAAACCCGCAGAACGAATCAACTCAGGAATATCACGATTTAGGTGACAGCCACCGGCAATCTTTCCCCAGAACGGGTCGATTCGGCTCTGCCATTTTGACACCTTGGCATCAGGGGCTAGACCATGTTCGCAAAAAATCATCTTGCCACCAGGCTTTAACACTCTGAGTATTTCTTTATTGGCCGTAAGCGCATCGGGAATAGTACACATCGTGTAGGTCACTAAAACCGTGTCCACATGCTGGTCTGGAAGAGGAATGTCCTCAGCACCACTGAGTAAAAACTGAACCTCAAGGTCATGCTTATTGGCCATGACTTGAGCCATAGCGTTGAGCTCAGGTGAGGGATCAAGACCAATGAGCCTCTTCACTTTCGCTCTGTCATAAAATGGAATATTTAGCCCAGAGCCTATTCCGACCTCTAGAATAATACCTTCGGCCAGAGGAACAACCTTTTGTCGTTGATAATTGATCGGCTTACTGCCGCAGGCGCAGTTTAAAAAACTTGGTAAAATGTACTTATCATAAAGACCCATACGTTCACCCTCTGATTTTTAAAATCTAGTTTAGATCTGTTGCATAGTGCCGCAGTATGTCCAAAGGCACAATATTGAGTGATTCACTGTTAGTGCGTTTTAAATGAACTCTAGGCGCAAAACCAGCCTCATGGGCTTCAAGCCAGCGACCCGCACATAAGCACCAAGATTGCCCGGCAACTAAACCAGGGAATTCAAACTCAGGCCTGGGTGTTGATAAATCGTTGCCTCGAGACTGAGAAAAAACCAAAAAATCATCAGTAATCAATGCACAGATAGTGTGCGAGCCTCGATCATATTTAGTCGTATTGCAAAACCCATCACGGAAGTAACCCGTAATGGGATGACTACAGCACTCTTCAATCGATTCACCAAATACATTGGTTTGATTCACTTGGTTCTCCCGAATGATTAGAGTGGTTTTGCTGGGCAATATTGATTCAAAAATTGTTGATGTGTAGGTAATTGCCCGACGACCTGATCAACCATGGCTTTATTCGTTTTCAAGAACCGTTCTAGCTCAGCATCACTCATCATATCAACGATAGGATGGTACTGTTCTGGCATTAGACCTTGGCCTAACATAACCTGGGTCCAACTGTTTTCACCAAAAACATCTCCTTCCCCCTGAAATACGCGCCCCGATTGTTTAAATAATCTTAGGCGATGATCTAAGGACTCAGGGATATCCATAGTTTTGCACTGTCTCCAAAACGCGGTGTCGCTTCGCTCCGTCACGTGATAGTGCATGATAATAAAATCACGAATAAAGTTATATTCGTCACTCATTTGACGATTAAATTCATCACGGTCAGCATCTGTTATGCCTGTCAGCGGAAACATCTGCATTAAACGAATGATCCCGCGCTGAATAAGATGAATACTGGTGCTTTCTAAGGGCTCCAAAAAGCCTCCAGCGAGCCCCAAGGCGATACAGTTTTTGCTCCATTGTGTTTTTCGTTGACCGGTGCGAAACTTAATCACTCGAGGTGTCGTTAAGGTTTCCCCTTCCACATTATTCAGCAAAAACTGTGTTGCTTCATCATCACTCATATATTGGCTACTGAAGACCAATCCGTTACCCACGCGTGACTGCAGAGGAATACGCCATTGCCAACCGCAATCTCTGGCGATAGAACGGGTGTAAGGAATGGGCGATGATACCGATGCCGTCTGCACCGCAATAGCACTGTCACAGGGCAACCAGTGGGACCAGTCTTCATACTCGACACCCAAAGTCTTGTCGATCAACAAGGCTGAAAATCCAGAGCAATCGATAAACAGATCACCATCAATCTTTAGTCCAGAATCTAAAACGACACTTTGGATATCCCCGTCGCTAGCTTGGTCGACCTTAACAATTTTTCCCTCTTTACGAATAACGCCGCTCTCTTCGGCCATTCTTCGCAGAAATTTAGCATATAAACTGGCATCAATATGATAGGCATAATTCAAGCTATTCTGCTTGAGAAGACCAAACTTATTCGCTTTTGCCGCCATTAATTCAGGGGAGTAATGGCTATATTCTTCACTGAAACCTAGACCTTTTCCTTTGAGCCAAAAATGTTGGAACCCTGCAGCCCAACATGATTTCCCTGTATACCCAAAGGCATGAATATAGTCCTCTCCTTTATTTTTCCAACTTTCAAAGGAAATACCCAGCTTAATGGTGCCCTGCACCTCAGAAAGAAACTCTGCTTCATTGATTTTCAGTAATTGGTGTAGGGCAAAAAAAGTTGGAATAGTCGCCTCTCCAACACCCACAGTCCCTATTTCATCGGACTCAACCAAAGTGATATTTAGGTCTCTACCAATTAACCTTGATATAGAGGCTGCGGCCATCCAACCTGCGGTTCCCCCACCAACGATTACCACTTTTTTTATTCTTTGTGCTGTCAAACTCAACTCTCCAATAAACACTGTTAGTGCTTAAATTGTTCTAATAATAGGCCACGAATTTGTTGGGCAGTTTGTTCAGTCATTGGATTTAGCGCTCCTCTAACGGATTCAGGAATGTGCGCTACGTTTTCTTCACTAGGATTGAATACATAGTAGTCAAATAAATCTTTCCATACGGCCCGTTGATCCTCCGGTAAATCTCGCAGGCCTAAAATAGCATGCTGTAATACACTTAATGGTGGGCCCATAAAGCTGGGTGTACTGCGCCACCAATAGTTAACCAATACATTTAGGCTGTCCATAGCTTCAACATGGTGCCACCACATACTAGGTATTAGTATTGCGTCTCCAGGCTCTAAATCTGCTGCCTGTGAAGCCTGTAAAGCCTGCTCAAATTTTGGGAAGCGTTGGTAGTCTGGCTCAGCCAGATCAACCAAACTGATTGGCTGACCTGCTGGAGAACGATCAATTGGACCTACATACATATTATGCAATTGCTCGGGAGGAAACAGCGTAAATCGTCGTCGGCCTGCGACCGAGCATGCAATGTTCGTTGGGAAATCATAATGAGGTGCAACACGGCTCCGATTACCGATCCACAGCGAGGCTAGTGGTGATCTTTCACCAAGCACTAAATCGTTTTCATCTCTAAAGCCTGGCAACCAGTTATCTATATTAGTCGATCCTACATAGATCATTGGTGGTTTATCTAAACCTTGATATTCAACCAATTTCTCAAATACCTGAGCTAAAGTCATCCGACGATAATCAAAATTAAACCCGTTGAAATCATCGTTATAAAAAATCCGCCCATCAATATCGGCGTCACCTTCCATCGCCGTAAGAGGTCTGCCACTGTCAAACTTTTTCAAATAGGCAATAGTTTGCTCGGTTGATTGATTAGCTGCCGCCACTATTGGCCAATCAGCTACTAGCCCCCGAAGCACGACTGGCTGAGAAGATAATAAGACTTCTTCAGGAATACTTTCCCAAGCGCAGCAGTCGATCTCTTTAATATTGTTTACAATTTCTAACATGTAAATCGTCCCCTAAAAAGAGCTAGTAATTACAGTATTAGAGCATTCCGTTTTTCAACAAGTGGCCTAAGTCGAGAGTGAGAAGCCACTGCCATAAAAATTGCTTGGAGGTAACCGCGTTTATTTAACATCGCAAAAGTATCTCCCTCTAGTTCATGCAGTTTTTGTTCCGCGATGGTATAAAATCCAGTTAATTGATTTTTTGAACCATCGTTAAGAACAACCTCCAAGGTAAATGCTTCAAGCAAGTCATGCTCTAATAGGGTCTCAACAAAACCTTTATTGTGCTCATGCCCATGATGAATTGCTTCCAGCATGCTAATGGATTCCTTTAAATAATCTGTGGGCTCACCATTATCAGAAAATAGAGGCTCCCCTTCATTATTATTAATGCGAGGATTGTCCATATCGATAGAGACTACTGGCTTCTTCCCGCCTACATGCTCAGAGTCGGCCTGATAACCAATAAGAAATGGGTGCCGCTTTATCATCATGGGAATATACGATGCATCCCATCCATCTTTGGTCAAAAATAAATTCTGATTCTGCTCAAGACCAAAAAGAGCGGCAGGATAAAACTGTCCAGACTCAGCATCTTTACAGAAAAATATTGGATAACTTGATTGAACGTCGCGAAATTCCATGGGAAACGTCATCGCATGCATCACATTATCGCCATAGCTTTCAGATCGGATAGTGATCACTCTTAAATCTTTGTGGGCGCTATTATTTAGCAGGACGTAATCGCTCATAGTTACTCCAAACAACCTATTATTTTAAATTCCTAACAGTTTATATTTTTTGCAAACCGTAGGTAGTGATTTTATCGATTAATTCCCTATTAGTGGGCATTGAGGCCAGCAACTTTTGGGTTCTCTCTGCATTTTCTCGGAAAAGCCCCGCTGCCGCAGAATCGGCTTCTCTATCAGATCGCCTCACTGTCGTACTACTTTGAGTTTCAAAGCCCATTCCGTAAAGTACATATTGAAAACTCGCCGACGGAAACATTTCGTCAATGTGTCCAGTATCTCTATGCCAAGGACTTTGCCACCGCCATAGATCTACGAGTTCAGATAGACTTTCAGGAATACTCGACGCGGCACTATTATCTTTCCAGTAATCACTGTCCTGTCTCTGAGAGAGAATATAATGAAGCTTCAAAAAATCAATAATTCGGTCCCAGCGATAGAGAAACTTAGCATTAAAACGCTTCGCCACAAGATCCATCACCTGTCGATTTGCAGGTAATTGCTCAGCAATCATAGCGGCAGACAGCTCCACTAAAACCAGTGCTGATGCTTCCAGCGGTTCTATAAAACCAGCAGACATACCTACGGCGACACAGTTTTTATGCCAAAATTTGGCGCGATGGCCTGGGTTAAATGCAACCTTCCTAATTGACGTTGCCGAGGCTGCTTCGGCACTAACCGTCGCTTTAATATATGCCAACAATTCTTCACTAGCGCGGTCTTCGGTAGTGTGAGTACTGGAATAAACATGGCCGATACCGCGTCTGGTTGGTAATCCGATATCCCAAACCCACCCGGAGGTCTGGGCGGTCGATAATGTGCTTGATGCAATCGGGTCATCGCTGTTGGTATAGGGAACCTGAGAAGCCAAGGCAGTATCGTTAAACAGAAACTGGTTTTTCGAGCAGAAGGGTATATCAAAATGTTCGCCTAGCAACAGCGCTTTGGAACCACTGCAATCAACAAATAAATCACCTGCTATATATCCTTCCGTGTCAGTTTGTAGAGACTCGATATCCCCATCAGCCGACGAGTTAATAGCAATCACATTTGCTTTTAGGTGAGTGATCCCTAATTTATCGACGCAGTGTTTCCGGAGTAGCTCAGCAAACTTACCCGCATCAAGATGATATCCATAATTAGCATTAAAGGCATATTCGGGCGTGGATATTTGCTTCGGGGCTAAGCCCTGAAACATTAACGCATTTTGTGAGGACACTGCGTCAGCAAAGGCAACTTCATTTCGAAATTTCTGCCATTGGGGCGCTAAATTAGTCGAAGCATAGGAATGAGGGGGAGTGAACGGGTGGGTGTACGCATCATTTCCACCGGTTTTCCAACCATTAAAAAGCGTACCCTGCTTGAAGCTGGCATCGCATTCTCGAATTAAATCAGTTTCGGAGATACCCATTTTTTGTAAAGTGGATTTCATTGAAGGCCAGGTACCTTCTCCGACTCCAATAGTTGGAACATCCGGTGATTCCACCAATGTGATTTGCACATCAACCAAATCATTGATCGCAGTGCCATTGGCGCTATGCTCTGCGGCTATAATACCCGCCGTTAACCATCCGGCAGTGCCACCGCCCACAATAACAATGCTATTAATTTTTTGATCTGGGGTCATAAAATACATCTAGCTCATTCAAATCATTTCAATGTCCGCTACATAGTCAGCAACAAATGTAGCTACGAAAGCTAATAGTAACTCATTATTCTTTGGAAATTTATTTACTCCTTCTATATACGTTAGAACCAAAGAAGCCGCCCAAAAAATTAGAGCGGCCTCATTGGTTCTACCTATCTACTAAAAGCTAGAACAGTTTATAACGGATTGCCAAATCGTATCTTGGACCACCCTGCACTGCTTGCAGCACTAGATCTTTAGTCTTGCCATACACACGAACTGTTTCATCCGTGATATTAAGACCTGATGCATAGATAGTTAGCCTATCATTGTATTCATAGGTAATGCCAAGATCTAACTGACCATAGGCTTCAACATTCGTTGGGTTAGTATTAGTACCCTGACCCTGACCGGCACCGGCCAAGAAATCATCTCGCCAGTTGTAAGCTAAACGAACAGATAATCCATCTTTATCGTAAACACCGACCAAGTTTGCTGAATCACTTAAGCCGTTAAGAACGAACTGCCCTTCACTAAAGTTCATATTATCATAACCAACATCAGCACTTGCAAAGGTTGCGTTAGCAATAAAGCCGTAGCCTGAATCGCCAAAGAAATGCTGCAAATTGACCTCAACACCATCAACCCGCGCTTTCTTTTGATTCACAGGCTGCGTTACTGTCCATATCAAATCAGGATCACCTGGTGCACCAGAGATCTCATCTCCGTTAACATAGGGGCTGTCTTGGTAATTATCCAAAATGTACTGAGCGACTTCAGTATATTGAGTAGCATCAATACCACTGTCAGTAAGAGCTCGATTCCAAAGAGTACCGCCAATGATATTAGGAATTGCTCCCAATGAACGCTCTCCTATACCCGAACCAATAAACTTATCAACGTCCTTATCAAAATAGCCCACCGACAAGTAACTTCCCTCGCCGTAATACCACTCAGCTGAGAGATCTATATTACGAGACAAAATTGGCTCTAAATCAGGATTACCCGCTGATGCAAAAGCATTCTGATTGGCATAAAACTGAGTACTGTTAGCTGTTAGCCCACCTTTAATATCGCCATAACTTGGGCGCGTTATCGTTTTGCTGAAGGATGCGCGCAAGACAACGTCCTCCACAACCTCAATGTCAAAATCAAGGCTAGGTAATACAAAATCATAGTTACCCAAGAAAGAAACTGGCTCTCCGCCCCCAGCTTTGGCTGTCAAATAAGCTTCATTACCTGCTTTAGCCCAAACTGTACCATCGTACTCCGAAGTGACTGCTTGAGAGGTAATATCAGTTTCCTCATAACGAAGACCCAAATGCAGATTGACCGGCATTCCGGACACTTCGGCAGCTAAGTTGTATCGAATATAAGCTGCCATTGATTCTTCAAGGGTAAACAGGTTACTGAAGCCATTGACGTCTTCACCATTGTACTTAGTAGAGGCACAATAGCCGGTACCACAGTCGCCGATAGCTTCATAATCCGCGCCACTTACCACATAAGAAGCCTCTCCTGCTGTAATCAAATCAGCTAAAGATGCAGTCATGTATTCAGTCTGTATACCTTCATAATCATTCCCTGAGAGCTGATCAAATTGACCTTCAACACTTGAACGAATAACTATATCGGCCAAGTCCCCAGGATTAGTACTTCCGCCCCAGTTATTTAGCTGTACAAAGTTAGAAACCGCTTTGTTGTCGACATCGGAGATCTGTACACCAAAATCGATACTTGAGTCGTCAGAGAAGTCCCAGGTACCACTGAACTTAGTTTGCTCAATATTCATTACCGCAGCATCATTTGCAAATGTACTACCGGTGATGATCATGTCGTTTTTATAAAGAGGTCGATCAGTTTCACCGCCAGAATTCAAATCCAGCAACATAACTGGCATATCATACCCAGTAACAAACGTTTGACCCACCTTATTGAAACTTGCCATTGTTATCAATGAGCTAGTTCCATTAGGACCATTTGCGCCTGTCTCTGCAGAGGAATCATGCCAGTCAAAATTGAGCACTAATTCATCATTGACTTGCCAATCAACATTCAAGCCCAGTGATTCATTAGTATTGGTGCGCCCATCTTCACCAGTACCCATGGCAAAGTCATTGTTCTTGACAGTCTCTTGGTAAAACGCGGGGCTAGCAATTGGGCCATCTCTCCACGAACTAGATTGAGACACCGCAGCAGTATTTGAAAACCATGCCGACAAATCACTGTAAGACCGCTCAAGATCATACTCTGAGCGAATATAATCTAACGTCATACTTACAGAGTCTGATGGTGCCATTTGCAATACTACCTGGCCGTTAGTTCTTTCACTGCGATATTCTGCAATGTTATAGGCCATCGATTGAGGTAAAGAATAATTTGAGTCTGCTGTGGTTGGCCGATTAATCTGATTATCATTATTGGCTAATTTTTGATCGGCGCCGTCGCCGGTTCTAGTGTAGTAGCCACCAACGCTTGCCGCATTAACGCCATTATTACGCTCTTGTCGACTGGCTATAATTGCTATACCGATAGTCTCATCAGCAAAGGTATTCATGTAAATACCAGAAAACTCTGGAGTATATTCATCACCAGCGCGAGTAGAGGTATCGTTAACAGTCTTAATAGAGATACTTCCAATAGGATCGGCCTCAAGAGGCTTAGGCGTTGAGATATTAATGGTCGACCCGATACCACCTGATGGTACATCTGCACGTCCTGTCTTGTAGACCTGAACACCAGCAACCCCTTCGGAGGCTAAATCACCAAAGTCAAAAGATCGGCTTTGCCCGTTGTGAGTTGGCATTTGCCGACCATTCAAAGTAACTAGGTTGTATTCAGGACCAAAGCCACGAACTGTTACTTGACTGCCCTCACCGCGACTTCTGGAAATAGACACACCGGTAATACGTTGCAGAGATTCCGCTAAGTTCGCATCGGGAAACTTACCAATATCTTCAGCTGAGATGGCATCCACGACACCCATAGAATCTCGTTTTATGTCCATCGAGGCTTTTAAACTACCGCGAATACCACCCTCGACAATAACTTCCTCTATCACTCCTCCGTCCTGAGCGAACGCGGGAACTGCTGTGCCGATAAGCGCTAATGCAACGCTGGATGAGAGTAGACTCTTTCTGAATACCATTTTATAACCCCTGAAATTTATGTAAAAAGCACATATATTATTTTGAGTGAACCCTTCAACTGGGGTAAAACCACAGTGAATATTCTGATCCCTCAAATTGTAAAATTTATCTCAATTCTAAGAGTAAAACACTATGGTTTTTCAAACTTCATGTTTGAGATTAAATGCACTAAATATGAGTTAAAGGGACGATAAAATTGATCAGGGTCTCTAAATAGGGCAAGTTTCGATAATTAGCTGGGCACTCATCATGTTAATGCCTGATAGCCAAAGATAATCACAACAACACAAATAGGCCTTTAATCAGAATTGATCGGAAGCTCGGTTTTGTACTTGACCTGCTTTAAGGCAAAGCTCGATTGAATATTTAATACACCATCAATGGTCGACAACTTTTGAACTATAAATGCCTCCAACGTTTTAATGTCACTCACCAAAAGTCTTATAAGATAGTCACTATTGCCTGTCATTAGATAGCATTCCATGACCTCAGGATACGCCTCCATTTTGGCTTCAAAAGTTTCCATTACTTTTTCAACCTGTCTCTCGAGCGTCACTTGTATAAATACATTGATTAACAAGCCAACCCTATCGGGCTTCACCAAGGCAACATAACGATCAATAATTCCTTTTTGTTCTAAGGCTCGCACGCGGGTCAAGCAAGGTGAGGGAGACAGTCCAACTCTGCCCGCTAAGTCTACATTGGATATTTTCCCGAACTGCTGAAGCTCATGAAGTATCCGCAAATCTATGGAGTCGATCTTATTATTCGGCATAATATGCTTAAATAGTGATTCAAATACTTAGTATATGCTTTTAATCCTCTCATTTACACCATAAAACAGCAACACCTACTACGAATTCTGACCTACAATTCGTATTTTTACAGCTAGGCTTTGACCCATGAAGTTATCCAATTATGGCGCTAACATTACTGATAGCGATCCAACAGAAACACAGGAATGGATCGACTCGATGTCGTCTGTAACATCAGTTCATGGCCCAGAGAGAGCTCAATTTTTACTTCGCCAATTAGAAGAAGTCATCAGAAATACCGGATTTACTGCCAGCGGACAGCCTTTCTCTGCCTATAGAAATTCCATTTCCGTAGATCAGCAAATGGAATACCCAGGAAATTTAGAACTGGAGGAGCGAATTACCGCCATTAACCGCTGGAATGCTCTAGTCATGGTGATGCGTGCCAATAAAGCCTATGGCGGCCTTGGAGGTCATATCGCCAGCTATGCCTCAGCAGCGGAAATTTTTGAGACCGGCTTTAACCACTTCTTTCGAGCAGCAACCGAAGACTTCGCGGGTGACCTTATCTACTTTCAGCCGCATTCTGCTCCAGGGGTTTACGCACGGGCTTACCTTGAAGGACGCCTCAGCGAAGAACAACTTTCGAATTATCGACAAGAGGTGAGCGGCAACGGATTGTGCTCTTACCCGCACCCTTGGTTAATGCCTGATTTTTGGCAATTCCCAACAGGGTCTATGGGTATTGGGCCGCTCAATGCGGTGTATCAAGCTCGTTACATGCGCTATTTAGAGGGGCGAGGCTTAGCCACAACCGAAGGACGCCATGTCTGGGGTGTATTTGGCGATGGCGAGATGGATGAGCCGGAATCAATTGCCGGACTAACGCTTGCTGCGCGCGAAGGACTCGACAATTTGACCTTTATCGTGAACTGTAATTTGCAGCGCTTAGACGGGCCCGTTAGAGGTAACGGGCAAATCATCCAAGAATTAGAAAGCTTATTTGTCGGCGCCGGATGGAATGTTATTAAAGTGCTCTGGGGGTCCGAGTGGGATAGCTTATTTGCCAGAGATACTGATCAAGTATTGCTGCGCCGCTTTGCAGAAACAGTCGATGGCGAATACCAAGATTTAGGCTCCAAAGATGGCGACTACAACCGTGCTAAATTCTTTGATGCCGATCCTGCCACACGACGCTTGGTTGCCCATATGACCGACGATGAGATCAACCGGCTAAAACGAGGAGGCCATGACCTGCGGAAGCTTTATGCGGCCTACGCAGCCGCCAAGTCGTTTAAGGGCAAGCCCACGGTGATTTTAGCGAAAACGAAAAAGGGATTCGGCATGGGAGGTGCTGGGGAAAGCCGTATGTCTTCGCACCAAGCTAAGAGTTTAGATATCGAGGCTCTTACGACCTTCCGCGATCGATTTTCGCTACCACTAACCAATGATGATTTAGAAAACTTACGTTTTTACAAACCCAAAGAAGCTAGTCCTGAGCTTAATTATTTACGCCAAAAACGTGCCGCTCTAGGCGGACCCGTTCCCGCTCGGAACGTAAATCAAGTCTCTAGCTCAGAGCCGTCAAATACGAAAGGCTTGATACCAGAAATAGAGTCCTATGCTAAGTTTGCTCTGCAGGCTAACAATAAATCTATGTCCACCACCATGGCCGCAGTGCGCATGCTTGGCGGGTTGCTGAAAGACAAGACATTGGGACCCAAAGTGGTTCCCATTGTTGCAGATGAAGCGCGAACCTTTGGTATGGATAATCTGTTCCGTCAGATTGGTATTTACGCTCCCCTTGGGCAACTCTATGAACCCGAAGATGCGGGCTCTATGATGTTTTATAAAGAAGCTAAAAATGGACAGCTTTTAGAGGAAGGCATCAACGAAGCTGGTGCGATATCATCTTGGGCCGCTGCCGCAACCTCCTATTCTGTTCACAACGTTCCTACGTTACCGTTTTACATCTACTACTCGATGTTTGGCTTTCAACGTGTCGGTGATTTAATTTGGGCCGCCGCAGATCAGCGCGCTAGAGGTTTTTTGCTAGGTGCCACTGCAGGGCGGACGACGCTTTCAGGCGAAGGCCTTCAACATCAGGATGGAAGCAGCCACTTAATAGCATCCACTATCCCCAATTGTCGGGCCTATGATCCTGCTTATGCCTATGAATTGGCTATTATCATGCAGCATGGCATGGAGCAGATGATGGAACGTGATGTTGATGAGTTTTATTACATCACTGTCATGAATGAAAATTATGAGCAGCCCAGTATTCCTGGAGATATAAAAGACAGTGTTCTTCGTGGACTCTACAAACTACCAAGTCGGGGAGACGATAACGACGACATCAGAGTTCGGTTAATTGGCTCAGGAACTATTCTTAATGAAGTCATCGCGGCCGCGGATATATTGTTGAATGAGTTCAACATCAACAGTGACATTTTCAGCGCGACTAGCTTTACCGAGTTAGCTAAAGAGGCTAGAACAATAGAGCGTCATAATAGACTCCACCCCACCGAAACACGCAAATATAGCCATCTGCAGGAATGCCTTCCTGGTGAGATGCCCATTGTCGCTGCGACCGACTATGTTGCAGCGCTTCCGCATCTTGTAGCTCCTTATGTGGAGGGACGCTTCATCGCATTAGGAACTGATGGTTTTGGCCGCAGTGACCAACGAAATGTGTTGCGGGAATTTTTCGAAGTGGATCGCAAAAACATCGCGCTAGCCGCTATAGAATCACTCACCCGATTAAACTTAATTGATCATGTCGTTCTCATCGATGCGCTCAAAAAACTGGGAATAGATCAAAAATCTGCACCGCCATGGACGCTATAATTCGCTCGTGTGAGCGGTAAGTTTGTATTTCTAATACGGCGCTAAATACCAATAAATACAAGGGATAACTGGTATATTTCGCTATACCTGCCCAATAATTTTTTTTATACTGCGCGTCGGAAATTCTTCTTCATCCGGTTACCCTCTTACAAAGGATACTTCCATGGCAAAACTGATTACCGAGACCGTTACCAATGTACACCATTGGAATGACACCCTTTTTAGCTTTAAAACCACACGCGATGCTGGTTTTAGATTTAAAAATGGTCATTTTGTGATGATCGGCCTTGAGCATGAAGGTAAGCCCTTAATGCGTGCGTACTCTATTGCTAGCGCTAATTATGAAGATGAACTTGAGTTTTTTAGTATTAAAGTAGAAGACGGGCCACTAACTTCAAAGCTACAGCATCTAGTGCCTGGTGATAAAATCTTGATTGGTAAAAAGCCAACGGGAACCCTAATCACTGATCAAATGCTGCCTGGAAAAAACCTTTACCTTATAGGTACGGGAACGGGTTTAGCGCCATTCATGAGCATCATCAAGGACCCAGAGGTCTATGAACAGTTTGATCGGATAATTCTTGCTCACGGAGTTCGCTATATTTCAGAGCTAGCCTACAGCGATTACATTCAAAACGAGCTACCTGAGCATGAATACTTTGGCGAGTTCGTCAAACAAAAACTAATTTACTACCCTCTTGTGACAAGGGAGCCGTTTAGAAATAATGGCCGGATCACTGACATGATGACATGTGGCAAGCTATTTCTAGACTTAGATATACCTATGCCAAATAAGCAAGATGATCGTTTCATGCTTTGCGGTAGCCCAAGTATGCTAAAAGATATGTGCAAAATTTTAGATGACAGAGGTTTCTCTGAAGCAAGAAATTCTAAGATGGGTGAATACGTTATAGAACGAGCCTTTGTAGAAAAGTAGCACTAGAAGGCTTTATCAATAAAAAAGGCCACAGTATGTGGCCTTTTTTATTACAATTTTACAGCCCAAAACTAAGCATTGACGTTAAACGCGCCACGCATACTATAAGAGTGCCCAGGGAAAGAACAAAAGAATGTGTAACCTTCACCAACCGTCAAAGCTGAGGTTGAAAACGTTACGCTAGTTGTTTCCCCGCCACCAATGACCTTAGAAAACGCGACCACTCGAGCATCGCCCTGTGGTACGTAGTTCGCAGCAAGTCCAGCACTCATACCCTCGGTAGCAACTGCTTGGACAACGGCATTCTGAGATAACACCCAATTGTGACCCATTATCTTTGCTGGCAACTGCCCAGTGTGCTTAAGGTTTACCGTAATAGACTCACAGCTCTTTTCAACAGTCATGTCGGCCGCACTAAATTTCAAATAATCGCCGACTTCTATGTCAAAGGAACAGGCAGCCTGGGACATGCTTGCTGCTCCAGAAAAACCTAATAAAATAGCTACTTTTAATAATTGCTTCATGATGACTCCATTGTTTAATTTAAAAATTAGATGTGCCTGTTACGCGAAACAGTAACTGTTGGATTATTAATTTTATCACAAGACTTCCTGTTAGCGGTCCACATAGCCAACGAGTACTATCGCGATAAAAATGAAAAATTCAGTAAGAACTTACCAACAATAGTAGACCGTTTATGCGGATAATCACAAAAAGAAGATGCTAGTCTTGAATTATCACCGGCTAAAACGACTGTTTCTGCATCGAGTTCGCTGACACGCTTTATGATTTTCCCAGCGTCCCCAACATCGACCACCACTATATCTCCAACAGCAATACCCGTGGTACGCCGGGTGAGTATTAAGTCCCCCGACGCCAGACTAGGTTGCATGCTATTTCCGCAAACCCGAAATAAACTAAGCACTCGGTAATATTGGGTGAATGACCCCAAGCGCAGGTGGATAAGGCGCCACTGCTTTATGCGTATCAAAACCCTTGGTCGCCCAAAATATTTCGGCAAATCGATTAACACTAGCCAATAAGTGCTCGCCATTTTCGCGCGCAATACTCTGCTTACATTTTGACGCCTGCTGCATAATGGTGTGCACCAACTCATGCACTTCGGGAAAGGCTTCAATTTGCGGCTCTTTAAAGTAGTCGCCCCAAATTGTTGTAATATCATGTTTTATGCTAGCCGCATGTATTTCTTTTTGATCAGTTAAACGTACTATTTTTGCTGTGTCTGCAGCAGACACAACGCTATCACCAACTTCGTGAATAAGATCTAACAGCCTAATGACACTTAAAGTAGCAATTTGGGCTGTTGCCGGATCGTAAATTTTGCAGGGTATGTCACAGTGAGCTTTTACTTCCTTTATTCCAAACATTTTAGTAATCCTGTTTAGTCCGTGGAGTTAGATTTGAGATCATTTTTAATTGTTACTTTTTGCTTCGAGATATCGTTATAGCGAGAACGCGCGACAGCCGCTAATAAACCGAGTGTCATGGCCACAAGAGCAATTGATTGCGCCATTTGACCATGATCATGCCAAAGCCCTTGATGATCGCCCGTATGCGCAGAGACTGCGCCTGAAGCTGCCACGAGTAAGCCTGTAAATAATAGTTTCATTATTAGTAGTTTCCTTTAATTGTTGTATGCATTACGGCATAAAACTATCAAGTTAAATGCCTTTAATGACAATATTAGAGATTCATATTTTGGTTATTCAGGGTATAACTTTAGGTTGTCACTGGTCAAAGTGCGATGCTGCCAGCATTTATGATTAACATGATTACAGTCATCAAAACACTCGCGAAATGGAGTTTTTTAAATACACTTTCATTACCTTCATCGCGGGCTTTGTTCGTCTTCGGAATCAGACGATAAGATAGTCCCGCCAATAAAAATGTACTGCCAGCAACCCAAATCTCTGGGACATCAGCCACAGCAGTCGCCAGGATTACTTTAACAATGCCCACCATCATTAGGATCGCGAAAAATTTTGGGAACACTTTACGTAAAAAAGGGCCCGCGTTGTCGGCTCCCAAACCTTTGAACACCGTGGGTGCAATCACAGCGGTCTGAAATAAAATAATACCAACCGCCACGCCGCTCAACAAAGGTAAAATGTTATTGATCATCATTACGTTTAAAAACCTTTTTATTCAGTTACTAATGCCACATTTCGGTATGTATGTTTACATACGCGTAAAATTTAATTTTGGTCTCGAAAGTCTCCCGACATATTTGCTGTCATCCAAATAAACGCTGAATAAGCTGCAACATTTTGAGCGATGTCTTCCGAGTTAATTTTATCAAAAGTGTCATTTGGCGTATGGTGAAGATCAAAATAATCCCAACCGTTTTGCTTGAGAGTCACAACTGGCATGCCCAGCATTCGCAAAGGACCCATATCAGGCCCTCCCGATGCATTATTTGAACCCAAAGCAATACCAAGTGGCTCTAGTACTTTATGGATTTCTTTGGCTTTATACAGCTTGCTTTCGGCAAAGTTTGTGTCGAATCGCCAAACTTTTCCCGCACCGAAATCAGATTCAGTTCCTACTACATGGCGATCAAGTTCATTAGCATGTTCTTTGGCATAAGCTATCGCACCAACTAACCCCACCTCTTCTGCACCAAACATAACTATTCTAATTGTCCGTTTTGGTTTTTTATTCATATCCAGAATTAACTTTGCAGCACCCACTGTTATGCCAATTCCAGCACCATCATCAACGGCACCAGTTCCCAGATCCCAACTATCAAGATGCGCCCCAATAATAACAATTTCATCCGTTACTCCAGGAATCTCAGCAATGACATTACCAGACTGACTTTTACCGTATGATTGGACATCAATTTGAAGTTTCACCTCAACATCACCGCGCCCAAGGGCTCGATGCAACTGATCTGCATCTGGAGCAGAAAGAGCTGCGATTGGGACTTTGACCACATTTTGGTCATAAGTCATCTGACCTGTATGCGGGAACCGATGGTGATCAGTGCCAACCGACCGAATGAGTGCAGCGACGGCACCACGTTTACCAGCCTCAACAGCTGCTCCAGATCGCTTTTTCACAGCGACCCCATAGCCAGAGCCATCTTGCGTTCTGGTCATATACTCATCAACAAAGACAATTTTTCCTTTCAGGCCTTTCATTGGTGCATCTTTTAGCGCCTGCAAATTTTCAAACCTAACCACGTGGCCAACAATGCCGTCTGAACCTGTCGCTATACTGCCACCCAGTGCTGTAATCATTAGCTTTTGCGGAAAAGGCGATGTGATCTCAGCGTGTTCTGAATGACGCTCCCAACGATCTACTTGAAAGGGTTCAATACGCACATTTTTGAATCCTAATTCTTTAAATTTGGCGATGCCCCAATCTCTTGCGCGCGCCTCAGCCTCAGTCCCGGCGAGTCTTTGACCAACCTCTGTGGTCAAACTCTCGATTATCTGATAGCCAAGATTACTCTGAAAACTTTGGAGTATTAACGCATTAGCATCATCCCTAACACTCTGATCTAAAACGTCCTCCGCATTCAGGTGCATTGGCACCACAAGTAGTAATCCGATCATTAACTTACGAATATACATTTAATATCTCCAAATATGATTTTAGCAAAGCTAGAGAGCGCAAAGCTTGTACCCTAGTTAAGGGTGATGCCCACACTGTATTTAGTTTCTCCGAATCTACTCTCTACTACTAAGTTGGCTAGATCCAAATAAGTATCATTATTAACATTTGTTAAACAATTACCTAAGAAATTCACCTTTAAATCCGGCTACAGAAAAGTAAATTTAGCTAAGAAGATAATCGCAAGAAACCAAGCTCCCAGTGTTATATCCGAGCGTTTACCAGCAAAAAACTTTACAGCGACATAGGTAATGAATCCCAACGCTATACCGTTGGCAATAGAAAATGATAGTGGAATCATAATGATGGTTACCAATGCCGGTAATATTTCCGTCATATCTGACCAGTCAAGAGCTTCCATGCCGCTCAACATGAGTATAGCCACGTAAATTAGAGCCCCTGCGGTGGCATAGGCGGGTACAATTGCAGCTAATGGCGAGAAAAAGATGGCCAATAGAAATAAGCTGCCTACAACAACGGCTGTCAAACCTGTTCGGCCGCCCGCTTCAACTCCCGCTGAACTCTCAACATAACTTGTGACCGGCGGACAACCCAAAAAGGCACCCAACACGCTAGAGCTGCTATCAGCTTTCAGCGCTCTGTCCAAATTTTTGGCATTACCCTGTTCATCAATCAATCCTGCTCGGTTAGCAACTCCCAGTAAAGTACCCGCAGTATCGAATAAATTTACGAATAAAAACGCAATGATCACACTAATCATGGCGACATCAAATGCGCCAACAATATCTAATTGCATCAAGGTGGGAGCCAAACTGGGCGGCGCTGCTATCAGGCCGTTGAACTCTACTAGTCCCATGGCAATAGCGATACTAGTAACACTGAGGATACCTATAATAATGGCGCCAGGAATACGGCGGATCGAAAGAATCGCAATACTCAAAAAACTAAAACCAGCAAGCAAGGTTTGGGGTTGAGTAAAGTCACCTAGAGATAGAAAAGTTGCGCCGTTAGCAACAATAATTCCACCACTTTTAAGACCTATAAATCCGATAAACAAACCGACACCCGCGCCCATCGCAATACGTAAATTAAGGGAAATACTATCTAACATCCATCTTCGAAGACGCGTAACACTCATGATCACAAAAATAATACCCGCTAAAAAGACAGCTCCTAGCGCGATCTGCCAGCTGTAACCCATCTCGCCAACAACCGTATACGTAAAAAAAGCATTTAGGCCCATTCCCGGTGCCATACCCACCGGCCAATTCGCATACAACCCCATAACAAAACAAGCTATAGCAGCTGCTAAACAGGTACCGACAAAACTAGCGCCCTGATCCATTCCGCTTGCAGCCATCATCTGTGGGTTCACGAAAATAATGTAAACCATGGTTATAAAGGTAGTGCAACCTGCCAACACTTCAGTGCCCACATTTGTACCATGTGCTTGTAGCTTAAATAAGCTATCCAAAAATCTGTTCATATATAGTCCATATCGCTTAGTTTTTATGCAAATCAGTGGCCAGATCGTTAGCGCTATTAATTTATCCTAAGATTATCTAACAGCCTATTGCCGGTCAGAAGATATCAAGAGCGTTAATGTGGTCAAGATGATACTTCAGCGCATAGATAGATAGCTAGTGACTAACTCAACAAATAACATCGACGCATTTTAATGTATTATGGCAAGCTAATTGCTTTAATGACAAGGTGATGTCTTTAGGAGCGTTTCCAAGTACATTTTCTACACCAGTGCACCTAAACGGTTCACAAAAGCGAAGGCGTCCCTTAAAATGCTCCGTATTGGGTCAGCCAAGAATCTAGTTCATATAACACTTACATAGGTATCCGAAATGAAGCACCCTTACATTACTGTTAAAGTCCTTAGTGTCGCGATCGTATCTTTACTGGCTGCGAACATTTCTGCCCAAGACTCTAAACCTGTTTTTGAAGAGGTTTTGGTAACAGCCGAAAAACGTAGTGAGAGCCTCCAAGACTTATCGCAAGCGATTACGGTTTTGACTGGAGAAGATTTAGATACTCGACAAGTGACCTCCTTCGTTGACCTCAGCGCCATCGCCCCTGGTGTTAATATTGCCAAGAACGAAGGCTTTAAAACTGTTATAACCATTCGTGGCGTCGGTAACGAAGCTAACCAGAACGCGATTGCCAATCCCTCTGTCTCCTACCACCTCGATGGTATTTATGTGGCATCGCCCTTTGCCCTGCAAACGGATTTTCTCGACCTCGAACGCATTGAAGTACTGCGCGGCCCACAGGGTACACTGTTCGGCCAGAACTCCACTGGCGGTGCCATTAATGTTATTACCACTGCGCCCTCCATGGATGGTAGCTTCGGCAAAGCCGACCTGACTCTTGGTGATTACGGTTTGGTTAAAGCGCGTGCGGCATACAATCTGCCATTAAGTGATACCCTGGCTATGCGTGCATCGGTTATTTCTAACAAGCGCGATGGCTTTACTGAAAATCTGACCCTAGGTCAGGATCTCGATGACGCCAACAGCCTGTCTGCTCGGGTTCGTTTGCTCTATGAGCCCTCAGATAATTTCCGAGCTAATTTTACGGCTCAGTACTTTGATGAAGATCGCAATGGTGCAGCACAAAAAGGCCTATTAGATCCAACTCCAGGCGCCAGAAAACTGCGTCAAAACTCAACAGCCGAATATGCGCTAGAGTCACAATTGTACAGTGCCGTATTGGAATGGGATTTCGAGTCATTTAGCATTAAGTCGCTAACTAGCTATCAGGACGATGATATTTTAATTCGCCGCGACAATGATCGTAATGATCTGAATTTTCTACCACCGTTTGCTCAACTTCCTAGTTCTTATGACCCTGAGACCAATAAGCAGACAACCATTACTCAAGAGGTAAACTTAGTTTCCTCCGAACCTCTATTTGGGAAACTCGACTGGGTCGCTGGTGTATTTTACTTAGATACAGAGGTTGAGATCAGCATCCTTGAGCGCCTTGATTTCGGTTTTGATGGCACTTTTGATCCATTCACCATCGAGACTATTTACGCCTATGGTGGTGATGTAGGCTTTATATCTGATTCCAAACCAGAGCGCGACTCAACCTCTATTTATGGGCAGGGAACTTGGAACTTCAGTGAAACTTGGCGAACCGTGTTCGGCCTGCGCTATACAGAAGATGAAGTTTATAGTGCAGTGACTAACTATTACGGGCGAGAAGGCACAGATGTCCTAGAGATAGAAAGTGATAAAGTCACTGGGCGTCTAGTGGTTGAACATGACATTAATGAAAGCACCATGCTCTTTGGATCTTTTACTAAAGGGTTTAAGCCTGGAGGATCGAACCTAACCTATGGCACTGAAGCTGTGGTAGCGCCAATTGTCGTCTTACCTATTTTTAACGAAGAAATTGTTAATGCCTATGAAGTTGGTCTGAAAACTGATTTGGCTGACGGACGAGTACGCTTGAATGCCGCTGCCTTTTACTATGACTATAAAAATCTGCAATATCAGGCCACAGACCCTGAAGTCTTTAATGGTGGCGTAGGTAATATTCCAGAGTCAGAAATTTTCGGTGCCGAATTAGAGTTTTCTGCATTTTTATCCGACTCCATTATCCTCGATGCACGCATGGCATGGTTGGATACGGAAATCACCTCAGATCATCTCGCCTTAGACAATGTCCAATCAGAAGCGTCTGGTAATGCTTTGTTAGGACAGGGGTTTGATCTTTTTAGTGATGAGATTCAGATAGCGCGAGCTGAACAGATTCAAAATGTGAATGGAAATGAATTAGCCAAGACGCCTAGTTTTACCGGAAACCTGTCACTTAACTGGACCAAGGAACTCGAAGCCTGGGGCGAAATGCGCAGTACACTCCAATACACCTATCGTGGGGACTTCAAACATCGCATCTTCAATAATGCTGATACAGATATAGTGCCAAGCTATGATGTTCTGGATTTAGTAGTGGGTTTTTATCCCGGCGCTAGCGAGAGCTGGCATGTAGAACTTGTTGCTAAAAACCTTACTGATGAAGATGGTATCAATGCTCGCTTTACCGATGTATTTGGTGTTGGAGCAACCGGTGATGAACTTATAGGGCCTCGCCAATTGATGGTTCGTTTTGGTATGAACTTTTAGTATTAGCTAATAAAATTCTAACCCCGGATAGAGATTCTGTTCGGGGTTTTTTTATTAAGAATGTCTTATATCGCAGATTTAATAATCGTCCAAGGCAATGCCTAACAACGACCAACCATGTTAATATTAATGATTATCAAAAGTCCTTATTTGGAATAAGAATCGATGGAAAAGCGTTACATTCAAGCCCAGCAGCTACTAGAGGACTCCTACCGCCTGGCATGGAATATTTTTGAGAGTGGCTATCGTCCTAACTATATTGTGGGCGTTTGGCGTGGTGGCGCTCCTATTGGCATCGCAGTGCAAGAATTTCTTGATGTGCTGGGTGTTGAATCAGACCATATTGCCATTCGCACCTCATCCTATACCGGTATTGGTGAACGCAGTAAAAAGGTTAAAGTGCATGGTCTTAGTTATATTATCCGGCAGCTTGAATCTGAAGATTCGTTATTAATCGTTGATGATGTCCACGACACAGGCCTCTCTATCCAACAGGCAATAGACGATCTTAAGAAAGCCTGTAAAAAAAACACGCCCGACATCCGTATCGCCACCCCCTATTACAAACCCAAAAATAATAAGGCCGGCAAGGCCCCTGACTATTTTCTTCACGAAACAGATGAATGGCTAGTGTTTCCTCATGAATTGCATGGTCTTACGGCTGATGAGATTCGTCAACATAAACCAGAACTTGCAGACTTGATCGACAAAATGGCGCCTCTTATTTAAGGGGAAGTATTCTTTTAAGAACTTTTTATGTACCGTTAAAATATCAGTCTTTTGGCAATTGACTAGCTTGTGCTATCCTCATTTTTCATCAATAACAACAACCGCCTCCTATGAGCGATATCCAAAGTATTAAAACCTCTGAACCAGATGTAGATATGGCCATATTCATTCCCGCCGTCTTTATTGTCTTAGTATGTGCCATACCCTTGATGCTTTTTCCTGATAGTGCTTCGCAACTCTTGGATTATGGACGACAAGTCATTATGACCAATTTTTTATGGTTATATCTTATCGTCGGCCTAGGTGCCTTCGGTTTTTGTATGTGGCTCGCATTCGGTCGTTTTGCCCATGTAAAATTGGGCGCACCTGACGAACCCCCTGAGTACTCCGACGCTCACTGGGTCGCAATGATGTTTACTGCGGCTATTGGCGCATCCGTTTTGGCTTGGGGTTTTGCCGAACCTATCTATTATCTTCAAACACCTCCGTTGGGTATTGAAGTCGGATCAACTAAGTCATTTGAGTGGGCTCATATGTACCCTCTACTGCATTGGGGGTTAGTACCCTGGTCGATTTATGCAGTCCCTGCAGTCCCAATTGCATATATGCTTTATGTGAAGCGTTATCCAGTATTACGAATTAGTAGTGCCTGTGACGGGGCTCTGCCGGTTAAAGGCCGCAGTCAAACCAAAACAATAATTGATATTTTGATTATTCTTGGAATTGTTGGGGGAGTGACAACCTCACTAGGATTAGTAGTGCCCTTATTATCGGCAATGCTAGCGACGCTTTTTGATATTGACGATAGTATGTTGATTAAAATGTCCGTCCTCTTCCTATGGACACTGCTATTCGGTGCAAGTGTTTATCGGGGCCTCAAATCTGGTATTAAAGTCCTTGCTGACATTAATATGGCTCTAGCCTTCTTTGCTGTCCTATTCATACTCGTCGCTGGACCGGGAGTCTTTATCCTAGATCTTACAGTCAATAGTATAGGATTGATGTTCAATAACTTTATTAGTACTGCAACCTGGACTGATCCTATCAATAATGGCAGCTTTCCCGAGGACTGGACTGGTTTTTATTGGGCATGGTGGCTGGCCTATACCGGAATGATAGGTCTGTTCTTCGGTCGAATCTCAAGAGGCCGAACTATTCGCCAACTGGTATTAGGTGTAATCATATGGGGCTGTTTGGGTACATGGTTAGTCCTCGCAGTTATGGGAGGCTACTCCCTCTACCTAGAATCTACTGGTGGTCTTAATGTTTCAGAAATTTTAACTAATCAAGGTATGTCGTATGTCAATGCTCTAGTGATAGAGACGCTCCCTCTTGGCAAATTCACTTTACTGATTTTTATAATCCTATCAGTGATTTTTTCGGCGACGACCATTGATTCATCAGCCTATGTTATTTCAAGCATCTGTGCGAAAAATCTTCCGAGCGATCAGGAACCAAGACGATGGAGCAGAGTAGCTTGGGCAATTCTTCTTGCTGTTATCACCGCCGGCATACTTCAGTCAGGGGCATTAAACACTGTTCTATCAATTACTGTTCTAAGCTCTGTTCCCCTAATTCCTATTATGATTCTATTGTGTATTTCACTGGTACGTTGGTTGAACCAAGACTTCGGCCATCTAGTGAAGCCCAAAGAGCTATCTTTAAAAAGCGAAAACCTGAATTCAGAGCACTAGCCAACCTAGCGGTCAAGACAAAGACTATCACTGGAGAGAACCTCCGGTGATATCAATAACACTCTTAAAGCAAAGTTACTGGTGGTTGAAAATCACAATTCACTATAAATTGGCATAGCAAGTGCCATATATTTTATATATACTCTTCCTGACGTTAATAATCAGGGAATGAGACTCGATGAAATCTACTTTAATTAAAATGTTGGTTGGCCTGTCGGCTGCCTTTTTAATACTTATTTTGGCCCTGCCTTCATTGCTCCATAAAGCCGGCTTGCACCCGGAATATACTGGGCAAAAGTATACAATTTCAAGCGGCAAAAAAGCCTTAGTCATTGGAACCAATCACGGCATTCTAAATGCCCCTGGTGAAATAACGGGTGACCCAACTGGCGTACAGATATCTGAGCTTTCTCATCCTTATTATACATTTTTAGATGCTGGAATGAGCGTAGATGTGGGTAGTATTAGTGGCGGAGAAATTCCTATAGACCCACAAACTTTATCTAGAATGATAATATCGCCCCTTGATAAACGATACTTAGACGACCCATCCCTACAAGCAAAAATGCGCAACTCAATCCCGATTGGTAGCATTGATTTTACCCAATATGATACCGTTTTCTTAGCCGGCGGATGGGGAGCGGCTTATGATTTAGGTTACTCTGTTGAGTTGGGCTCAAAAATTTCAGAGGCCTATTATAGTGAGAACACTATTATTGGTGGCGTCTGCCATGGTGTGCTGGGCTTGGTCAAAGCGTTAGACAAAAACGGTAACCTGTTAATAGCAGGACGCAACATGACCGGTGTCACTGACAAACAGATTACAGAATTAGGTATTACTCTTACACCAATGCATCCTGAATCTGAGTTAAGAAAAGCTGGCGTTAATTTTGAATCTAAAACTGCCTTTAGAGATATCTTTGCAACCCATGTAACGGTGGATATTGAGAAGCGCTTTGTCACTGGTCAAAACCAAAACTCAGGTTTGGAAGCAGCACATAAAATAATAGAGCTATTAGCTAGTCAGTAAATACCCGCGACTGTGATGATTCATAACCGCTAACTAGGAACCCGTATGAATAGATTGTTGCGTATTATAGTAGTTATACCTGCCATTATTTTTGTTATGACAGGTATTGGCTACATCCTTGACCCAGCGAACACTGCGGCGCAATTTGGTATGCCTTTGTTAGAGGGTTTGGGCCGAAGTTCTCAGATTGGTACCTTGGCGGCATTCTTCTTTACGGCAGGATTTTGTGTATTACTGGCCACAACGACTGGCAAGCGCTTTTGGTACTACCCCGCAGCCATGTTGACAGGCCTTACCGCAACATTCAGAGTAATCGCTTGGCTCGTTCATGATGCTACCTTAGCCACTGACCAGATTCTGCCAGAAGTTATCTTCACTTTTCTGTTCCTTTATGCCGCTACTCGGCTTAAAGAAAAAGACTGATCAGTGGTATTCTCGACTAGTCCATTTATTCGCACCTTGCGCGCAGTTAGAGTCATAGCATGCGTGCTTAGCCTCTCACTGGTATGGCAGTCTAGTGTTGCACAAACCGACGCAACCATCCCTAGCAGAGAAATAGTTAGGCCAAACGTTGTACTGCTGTTAGCGGATGATCTGGGCTTTAGTGATATAGCACCTTATGGCAGTGAGATTAGCACCCCTCATCTGACCGCACTGGCTGAAAATGGTGTTAGCTTCACCAATTATCATACCGCTGCTAATTGTGCACCAGCTCGCGCTATGCTGCTCACTGGTGTCGACAGCCATCTGGCTGGTGTACCCAACATTCCTGAGATGATCCCACCGGTCCAGCAGCACGCGGACCATTATCAAGGTGTACTAGGTCAAGATGTAGTCACCGTAGCAACCTTATTACAAACCGCTGGATATCACACTTACATGGCCGGAAAGTGGCATCTTGGTCAAACCCCAGGCTTGCTTCCCAGTAGCCGCGGCTTTGAACGCACTGTAGCACTGGGTGAATCGGGCGCTGACAACTGGGAACAAAAGCCCTATTTACCTATTTATGACAAAGCCAACTGGTATGCCGATGGTAAAGAATATCAGCTACCCGAAGACTTTTACTCATCACGTTTTTTGATTGATAAAACCATTGAGTTTATTGATAGCAACAGCGCAAGCGAACAACCTTTCTTTGCCTATGTTCCTTTTCAAGCTGTGCATATGCCAGTGCAGGCTCCTCAAGAATTTATTGATAACCACATGGGTGTGTATGATCAAGGGTGGCATCAACTACGGCAAGCCAGATTAAAAAAAGCCATTGAACTGGACGTCGTTGCTGACACCACACAAGCGGTCAGTATGCCTACCACTGAGGATTGGGATAGTCTTTCTGATGAGCGCAAACGGTATGAAGCTAAACGTATGGCGGTTTATGCTGCCATGATTGAAGCTATGGATCATCATATTGGGCGCCTAGTGGATCATCTAAAGCGTATTGGGAAATATGAAAACACCCTGTTTATATTTACCTCAGATAATGGAAGTGAACCCACCGGGGCAGTAAATCCAACTACTCTATTAAGCAATTTTGCATTGAGCCGGCAAAGCTATTCCAGCGACTATGAACGCTTGGGACTCAAAGGCAGCTTTAACTCCATCAGTCCAAGTTTTGCCAGTGCAGCGGCATCACCTTTGGCCTACTATAAGTTTTTTGTTGGCGAGGGCGGTTTGCGTGTCCCTCTTATTATTGCTGGCAACGGCGTTGCCGCTAAAGGTCTTAAAACTGACGTCTTCTCGCATGTTACTGATATAACGCCGACCATTTTACAGCTCACTCATACTCAGGAGCCCTCTTCATATTTTGGTGGTCGTAAAATTGAGCCTATCTCTGGTAGAGACATAAGCCAAACCTTGTCAAACCATCAAACGCAGGTGCGTGGTGAGGAAGATCAAGACGCAGTTGGCTACGAGTTAGCTGGAAATGCAGCGCTATTTTTAGGTGATTATAAAATAGTCCTCCATGTTGCCGCGCCGGGTGACGGTCAATGGCGGCTATTTAATATTAAAATTGACCCGGGTGAGACCAAGGACCTGAGCTCAGTTGAGCCTAAAAGATTGCAGCGCATGTTAAATTTATATCATCAATATGAAATAGATAATCAAGTGCTACCAATAACCGCGAACTTTGATCTAAAAAGGCAAGTCATCATTAATGGAGTTCATGCTAGATTTGGACCGCAAATACTCAACTTTATTATTTTAATGTTTGTTTTAATCCCATTTTATGTCGTATATCGCACCCGCAAAAACCTTGAAGCTAGGGACTAAGTAATCTTTCTAAGCCACACATACATCAATTATTAGGAGCAATTATGGACTTTACAGCCTTTTCCCAATCACGAAAGAGTGTACGCGGATTTCAACAAAAACCCGTACCTAAAGAAGTTATCGATGACATTATTAACACCGCAAAATGGGCGCCTACTTCATACAACACTCAAACCTGGCATATCCATGCAGTGGCTGGTGAGGTACTTAATAAAATTCGTGAAGGCAATACTAAAGACACCTTGGCCGGAAAACCTAATGTGCGCGACTTTCCCTACAAAGAAAAATATGAGGGAGAACATCGCCAAAACCAGATCGATGTTGCTGTGCAATTGTTCGAAGCGATGGGTATTAAGAGAGACGACAAAGAAAAGCGTATGGATTGGATGTTAAGAGGCTTTCGTCAATTTGATGCTCCAGTCTCATTAGTACTCACTTACGACAGATATCTTGAACCTGCTGCGATCACTCAATTTGGATTGGGCTCTCTTGCTTATGGTATTGTGCTCGCCGCCTGGGAGCGAGGGATTGGATGCGTCATAAATGGTCAAGGCATTATGCAGTCGGATGTGGTTCATCAACACGCTAATATTCCAGATGATCAAGCCATTATGATTTGTATTGCTATGGGCTATCCTGATGAAAGCTTTGCCGCAAATGACGTTCGTTCGACACGCGCTGATAATAGTACTTTTGTTACTTATACTGGTTTTTAAGCCCACGAGTAAAGCGTGTAAGCGCAGCTAAGGCTGCACTTACAAAGTGTCCTCAGTGTTTGACCCACCGCGCAGTTAGCTATAATCTCTTATTCCAACGGATGACCATGTTAACCACGGAATAGTGTATGAGTGAATTCCCAAAGTTCAAGCAGGCTGACTACCCCAAACTATATCTTGAGCAAACTGATAAGGACTTATCGAAAAGCCTACATCCTAGTTTTCGCTACGCATATTTTAAAACCATTGCTAAGGGCGGAAAGTCACTCATTCAGTCTTGCAAAGATTTACATTTAGGTCGCGTGGTTTGCCACAAGTCTTTAAAGCCTGAGTTTGCCGACGACCCTATTGAACAAAAACGTTTATTACGCGAAGCGCGTATTTCAGCGATGTTGCAGCATCCCAATACAATGCCAACCTATGAGCTGAGTAGAGATCGTAAGGGGCATTATTATTTTACGATGAAGCTTGTCCACGGCTATACCTTTCGGGAAATTATTAACTACCGCGAGCGCTATGACACTACCCAACTGTTAGATATCGTTATCCAGGTAGCGTATGCCTTGGAATATGCCCACACCCATGGCGTGGTGCATCGAGACATAAAACCAGAAAACATCTTAGTCGGCCCTTTTGGTGAGGTGCTGTTATTGGATTGGGGATTAGCAAAGGTTAGAAGCGAGGAAGGTGAAGAGTCAGATATTGACAATATTGAGCCGCAACATGCCGTTGATGATCAAAGCATGACCGGATTTCAAAAACTACAGGGTACTATTAGCTATATGTCGCCGGAACAGATTAAAAAAGCGCATGATATCGACGGTAGGACCGATATATACAGTCTTGGCTGTTTGCTCTATGAAGCACTTAGCGGAAGAACTCCTGCCTCTGGTGAGACGATGGACCAGCTCATTGCCAGCACCATGAATGATCAACCACCGCAATTAACATCAATAACATCAATGCCAATATCTAACGTACTCAATGACACCATCATGCAGTGTTTACAAAAAAATCCTGACCATCGTATGGCAACCATGGCAGAATTAATTAGATGTCTTAAACAATAGACCTGTGTTAGCTCATTACCTGGGCAAGAATAAGGGAGATATTGTCTTGACCCCCGCAATCTAAGGCTCGGTCGAGTAATTTGTCAGCGTAACCTTCTAAATTTCCGGCAAACTTTAACCCATACTCTAGTAGTAATTGATCATCTATCCGATCGCTTAAACCATCAGTGCACGCTACGATAATATCCCCTGCTTTCAACTCAAAACAGCCTGTGTCTGGTTGAATCAATAATATACTGCCCACCTTTTGCGTCAGAATACTGGGTGCACGCCGGTAAAGGTCTGGCGCCAACGTTGCATCAATTTTATTACGATCTAAGGTGTGGTCTTTGGTTAACATTTGAATGCTAGTGTTTTCAGGTCTAACAATATAGATTCTGGAATCACCGACCCAAGAAAAATGTAACTGCTTATTGATCATCAAAAAGCATGTCAGGGTCGAGCCCATCGTACGATATTTCTCTTCGTTGCGCTGAATGGCAATAATTGCCTCATTGGCATACTTCACGGCATTGCCAAGCTCACCAGCTGGCTTTTCAAGCAGCTTAGTCGAGGTTGTGTTAGCAAGATATTCAATGCTGGCATCTACCGCAATTTGACTGGCGACCTCACCAAAATCAGTGCCTCCCATACCGTCTGCGATAGCCGCCAAAAACCCATTTTGATGAATTCTTAGATAGTCTTCATTATTACGCTTTACTTTGCCAGTATGGCTGCGCGAACAAAACTGAAGGCTAAAATCTTTAGGCATGGTCGACAGTTTACCTGATGTAAATGAACGGACAAGGGTTAGCTAACAAGAGTGCTTAAAGTGCCGCAATATTTTAATTCTCTATTTATGAGAATTTGATTATTATTGGGTAAAGATATTGATAAGCAACCATAAAATCTTAGGTATGTGTATGGCAACAATTAAAGAAGCAGCTCGAGAAACACCTGTTGTTCATCGTACCGATGTTTTAGTCGTCGGAAGTGGTCCAGGTGGGCTCGCCGCAGCAATGGCTTCCGCTAGAGCCGGAGCTGAAACCACTTTGCTTGAGCGTTATGGCTGCTTTGGTGGCAACCTGACTCAAGTTGGTGTTGAAGGGTTTGCATGGTACCGACATGACAAAACCGTTGACAGCGAAGGTATTGGTATTGAGTTCGAAGAGCGCGCTAAATCAATGGGAGCAGCCAACCCCGAACCTCAATCTAATAGCCATGCTATTGATGGTGAAGCCTTTAAGTATGTTGCTGACGTGCTAGTTCAAGAGGCTGGTATTACGCCAATGCTCCACAGAACCATGGTTGCCACTATTGTAGAAGAAGGTGTTATCAAAGGTGTCATCGTAGAGAGTAAAGCTGGCCGAGAGGCCATTTTAGCGAAGCGCGTTATTGATGCCACTGGTGACGCTGACATCGCTCACCGAGCCGGTGCGCGGGTACATAAAACACCCGTAGAAGAAATGATGGCAGCCTCTGTCATGTTCTCTATGAATGGTGTCGACAAAACTCGATTTATCGAAGACGTGAAATCTAATCCTCATACTTACAGCGATTGGTGCGGACCGGACTGGTCAATGGAGACAACAGGCAAAGAAGATAAATTGTTTTCGCCCTATTTAAAAAAGCCGTTTGAAAAGGCCATTAAATCCGGCCTGATTCCAGCAAATTTGAATACTATTACCGGTACCTGGGGTGCCATCAGCGACCAAGGTGATCTTAGTTACCTAAATTTAGTGCATTTAGCTGGATTGGATGCCACCAACCCTGATCATCTTACAAAAGGTGAAATGGAGGGTCGTCGGCAAGCCATGTTAGCGATTGAGGCATTGAAGCAATTTAATCCAGGGTGCGAAAATGCCAAACTAAGAAATTTTGGAATGACACTAGGCGTTCGAGATACTCGCAAGATTGATGCGGTTTACAATATGACCGCTCATGATGTTCGCGAACAAGGTCAGTTCGAGGACAGCATTGGTATATTTCCGGAATTTATTGATGGTTATGGCATTCTCATACTGCCAACGACCGGCCGCTACTTTCAGCTCCCTTACCGATCTATGCTCCCTCAGGGTGTACGCCATTTACTCGTCACGGGCCGCTGTGTAGGCGGAGACCAAGACTCACATGCCGCTGTACGAAATATGATGTGTTGCGCAGTGAATGGCCAAGGTGCCGGGGTGGCCGCTGCAATTTCGATACAAACCAATGTTGACGTCGCCGATGTCGATATTAAAAAGGTCCAGAAGAAGCTCATACAGCAAGGGGCTCGCATACACTGACACTAAGGCAGCGTTAAGCCGTTTAAAAAGGATGCATTGTCATTACGCCGCTTATGCTATAAATTTTATACTCTAGGTTTTGGAAATTCTTACGCTATAGATAATCATTCAAAAAGCAGGTATGTGCCATGCCATTAACGATTAACCCTAATGTTTTTATCACCTGTGCTATTACTGGTTCAGGGAACACTCAAGATCGGAGTCCAGAAGTACCCCGCTCACCCAAAGAAATTGCCGAAAGTGCTATTGCAGCGGCTCAAGCGGGTGCTGCAATAGTTCACTGTCACGTGCGCGACCCCGAAACTGGTGTGGCTTCTAGAGACCCTAAACTGTATCGAGAGTTAACTGATCGGATTCGTGATTCAAAGACTGATGTTGTCTTGAACCTAACCGCAGGAATGGGTGGTGACATGGTCTTTGGGCCACCCTCCGCACCACTGCCATTACATAATAGTACTGATATGGCGAGTGCGGAAAGTCGAATGGAACCCATTGCTGAGTGCCTACCTGAAATATGTACACTGGATTGCGGCACCATGAACTTTGCCGAAGCTGACTACGTGATGACCAACACCCCCGGTATGCTTAGAGCGATGGGTAGCATGATGACGGCACTAGGCGTTAAACCTGAAATTGAAGCTTTTGATACCGGTCATCTGTGGTTTGCTAAAGAGCTGGTAAAGGAAGGTGTGTTGAGCAGTCCCGCATTAGTACAACTATGTATGGGTGTGCCCTGGGGCGCTCCCAATGATCTCAATACTTATATGGCGATGGTGAATAATATTCCTGATGGTTGGCACTGGTCGTCATTCTCTATTGGTCGTCACCAAATGCCCTATGTAGCCGCCTCTGTTCTAGCTGGGGGTAATGTGCGTGTTGGTCTAGAAGACAACCTTTGGCTCGAAAAAGGTGTTCTAGCGACTAATGCGGCTCTAGTCACAAAAGCAGCCACAATTGTCGAGGCTATGGGGTCAACTCTGATGAATCCTCAGCAAGTTCGAGATCAGCTAGGGTTAACGAAACGATCGCCGCGATGAGTAAAACTGACTCAAACGTAAATAAACTGGTGAACAATGAGATTACATTTGGCGTTATTGGCGGCGGGGTTATTGGTGGTGGCTGGGTCGCGCGCTTTTTACTGATGGGTTTTGATGTCAATGTGTTTGACACCGACCCGCAGGCTCAACGAAAAATTAAGCAGATGCTAGAAAATGCGCGTCGCTCAATGCCGGGTCTATTTGAGTATCTGTTGCCCGAAGAAGGCCAGCTAACTTTTTGCTCGACTATTAGGGATGCGGTTAGCTCGGCCGACTGGATTTGTGAGTCAATTCCTGAACGCTTAGCGCTTAAACAGTCTGTCTATGACGAGATACAAGCCCACTGCCCAGAGGATGCGATCATTGCGTCCTCAACCTCTGGCTTCAAACCCTCTGAGTTGCAAGTAAACTCATCGAGACCCGAACAGATTATTGTTGCACATCCATTCAATCCCGTTTATCTGATTCCTCTGGTAGAGTTGGTGGGTAGCATCAAAACTACGGAGCGAGCCGCAGTGGTTATCTCCCAACTGGGAATGCACCCTCTCACGGTGCGCAAAGAAATTGACGCACATATTGCTGACCGCCTCCTAGAAGCGGTATGGCGTGAAGGTTTATGGTTGGTCAACGATGGTATTGCAACCACACAAGAAATTGACGACGCTATTCGTTATGGGTTTGGCCTGCGCTGGGCGCAAATGGGAATGTTTGAAACCTATCGCATAGCCGGCGGAGAATCCGGTATGGCGCATTTTATTCAGCAGTTTGGTCCGGCATTAGAATGGCCATGGACCAAACTTATGAATGTGCCCGAGCTTACCGATGAGTTAATTGACAAGATTGCCAGCCAATCAGATGAACAATCCGGACAGTACTCGATTAAAGAATTGGAGCATATTCGCGATGACAACCTGGTTGCCATGATGCGTGCCTTAAAACTCAAAAATTGGGGGGCAGGAAATCTACTCAATAAGATAGATCATGAACTCGAAGCTAAGTCTGTCGAGCCCCAGACGACTCTTACGCAAAGCGCCTCTGTATTGACCGTAAGTCGAGTGGTTCCATCCAGTTGGATCGACTTTAATGGCCACATGAACGATAGCCATTATGCTGAGGTTTTCTCTAAAGCCAGTGACATTATTTTGCGACGTCTGGGCGCAGATCCCGAGTATGTCGCCCGTGGCTATAGCTACTTCACCGTAGACATGAAAATTGACTACATTAATGAGTGTCACTCAGGAGAACAGGTTTTTGCTTTCACGACTATTAAACTGGCCAAGGGTAAAAAACTAGACCTGTACCATGAGATGAAAAATGCTCAGGGTACTGTCTGTGCAACTGGCTCTCAGTTCTTACTGCATGTTGACTTAAATTCACGTAAATCTTGTCCACCTTTAGAGCCTGTTGCCAGTGCTTTGGAGGGTTTAGATTAGATAGCCTCAAGAGAGGGCTTTGCTGTGCAAGACACTAATGTTATTCCCACCCCCGATAGTCGGTATTGGCCGCCAAGCGAAACGATTAGGTCTGCAAAAATTAGTCATAAAGCTATTATGCTCAACTGGAGCAACAAGCAGGAATCTAAGTTACACCCGCTATGGCTGCGGGATAATTGCTGCTGTGAGCAATGCTTAAATCAAGTAACGCGAGAACACTTGTTGGATCTGCGTGACATACCCGCCGATATTGAAGCTGCAACCGTCAAGGTTGATGCCCAGGGGGCACTTTGTGTCACCTGGGCTTCCGATCAGCATAGTAGTCGCTTCAACCCCGCATGGCTTTACGCTCATAGTACTCATCAACCACCCAAAAATTCAAAGCCACAACTATGGAGCGCTGCGGACTTTTCAGAACCACCCAGTTTTTACGCCGATCAGGGTGAAATTAGTGAGCAACTTTTACATGAGGTGTTACTCAGCGTAAGGCATTACGGTTTTGCACGGCTAAGAGGCTTAACCACCGATCTGGAATTGGTTGAGCAGTTCGCTCAGCGGATAGGACCTGTACGGGAGACACATTTTGATCGAATTTTCGACGTTATATCAAAACCCGACGGCGACAGTAATGCCTATACCAGTCACTACCTAGCAGCCCATACCGACATACCGACTCGCGAATCACCACCGGGAATTCAGATACTTCATTGTCGGATTGCTGATGCTCAGGGGGGTGAAAGCACCATGACTGACGGCTTTAAAGTCGCTAAAGATATTGAGCAACAATTTCCCGAGCACTATAAGACACTGACCACTACAAAGTGGTGTTATGCCAATAGAGCCGGACCAAAAGACTACCGCTGGGAAGCGCCCACTATTAACGTAGACGACAACGGCGAGCTATCCGAGATCAGAATGTTGCCATTTTCTCGAGCGCCCTTACAGGCAAGTTTTGATGAGATTGAGGCCACCTACGCCGCATTAAGATGCTACATGGAAAAGGCTAATTCTGCAGAGTACCAAGTAAGCTTCCCCTTTAAAGCGGGCGACCTCATTATTTTCGATAACCGTCGAATCTTACATGGGCGTGGTGAGTTTTACCCACAGACCGGCAACAGAGCACTGCGCGGAACCTACATTGAACGAGATGATGTCTTGTCCAAGATCCGACAGTATGAGCATGGATGATTAACTATAGGCCAGTATTAGAATGTAGTGGTGAAAATAAAAAGGGCCCAACTGCCAGTGCAGTTGGGCCCTTTTTCTACTCTTACTCTTACTATCTACTTTTACTAGAAGTCCTTAGAGAACCGCACACCTACAGTCCGCGGTCTAGCACGAACACCGTAGTTTTGAGCTCCACAGGTTCCTGCAGCACACTGGCTCGTTAGATAAAGTGGCGCATCTTCATCAGTTGCATTCTTAATGAAGAAGTCTACAGAATATGAGCCTGTGGCAATACCGGCGCTAAGATCAAGGAAAGTATTAGAAGGTACGTCCCCTCGAATTGCGTTATCTGCCTGATTCATACTTGAACCTCTTTCGCCCTCATAGGAGAAAGCACCCTGTATATGACTGTCATACCCACCTGCCTCAAACGTATAGCGAGCAACAATATTACCCTTAAAGTCAGCCGTCACAGGTAATGGCGTTCCTTTTGGAGCAAGTACTGCAGTCACATTACCATCAGCGTCAAAGTTGGCGTAGTCGCTAAGTAACTCAGAATCAATAAACGTGAATGCTCCTGATACTGTTAAGTTATCAGTAGGAACCCAAAGAATCTGCCCCTCTAATCCGAGTACCTCTGCAGATGGACCATTGGCAACCTGAGTGATGGCGTTAGCGCCAGTGAATGAAATTTGGAAATCATCCCACTCTTCTTTAAACACTGCTCCGTTAAACTGCAAGGTGTTATCCATCCACTGCGTCTTCCAACCTAATTCCCAGTTAGTCAGGAAGTCAGATGTATAATTACCCGCACCAGGTGCACGGTTAATACCACCCGGACGGTAACCCTCAGACCAAGTTCCATACATCATATGGTCATCGGAAATCTGCCAAGTAAGATTAACTCGACTTACGTTTTCACTCTCATTAATACCTTTATCAACGTTCAGACAAGGTTTGTCTTTATAGTCAGCTTGTCCCGTGGGGAACAAATTACATCTGTTCTCACCATTAGATGACCACATGGGCGTAAAGCCTAGTCCGAAACCAAAGAACCCCTTTACCGTTACTTCTGGTTTAAAGAAACGTGTTCCCACCGTCAACTCAAGATCATCAGTAATATCGTAGCTAAGGCTCGCAAAAACAGCTTCATCTGTATCTTCACGATCTAAGCTGTTCAGATAAACGGTACTATCAAAGCGTGGATTAGGATTATCTTGGTTCGGTTCCATGCTATCTGCCAGACCATCGACTCTCCAGTGTTGCTGGAAGTCGTGCTTTTGGTTCTGATAGAAAAGTCCAACCAGGCCACGTACTCGATTATCTTGCGGCGAGCTAATTCTCAATTCATGGCTGGTCTTTTTGTAGCCATCATCATTGGTGAAATAAGCGCCACCCATGATTCGGGTTCCGGCGTCAGGGAAAAACTGGTTTGGAACTGCTCGATCGCCACTATTGGCAAAGTGCAGATCAGCGTAATAACCTGTGGTATAGGCTGTGTCATACCAGTAGGAGTAATCGCTGTAATCAAATGAGCCGTCAACTTCACGATCAAGATAAGACGCCGCGTAACTAACATCAAAGTTGCCGATGCTACCTTCGATGGTCAAGCCGAGCTGGTACCACTCATCGTCAGTATATTCATTCTGGAAATGCGTAACCGACTGATCTTCTGCAACGAAATCACTCAGATCTTCACCCCAAGATCCTTGCCCTTCCTGCTTTTGGTACATAACCTGTGGCATGACGCTCCAACTGTCATTTAAGTCCACACGCAACGAGGCGCGGGCGCCCATAGTATCCATGGTGTTGTAATTATCTCCAGCTGTGGCTGTATTAGTAACAGTGATATCGTCGGCAGTAGTGCTAGCCACTCCTGGGAATGTTCGACTTCCAAGAACGTTATCAATATAACCTGCATCACTGCGATTCCAACCCACTAAACGGATCGCCATATTGTCGGCAAGAGGTATGTTGACAAAACCCTCGGCTACATAGCCTGAGTCATCACCATCAACCATATTTCCTTCTAAGCCATAACCTGCAGAAAATTCGTTCAAATCAGGCTTGTTAGTGATAATACGGATTGTTCCGGCTTGAGAGCTGGCACCGTATAGGGTTCCTTGGGGTCCTGACAATGCCTCTACACGAGCAACGTCATACATATGTATGTCTAAGTTACCCTGAATAGTAGTAATGGGTTGTTCATCCAGATACATGCCCACACTTGGCTGTGATGTGGTCGCTTGACCATCTCCAGCTGTCGCGATACCGCGCATATAAACAAGTGTAAAACTAGACCCAGCGCCCAATGAAGGTGTCATAGCGACACTCGGCAGCATTTTAGCGTAGTCCTGGAAATCTTGAATACCCAGGTCACTTATAGTCTCATTACCAAGCGTCTGGATACTAATAGGCACATCTTGAAGGTTCTGAGCACGCTTTTGAGCGGTTACTACAACCTCCTCAATACCTGCACTCTGCTGAGCAATCAGCCCGGGGCTCAGCAATAATATAGCCGCCGCAAGCGGAGCTCTGCCAAACCTATTCGGAAATTTTTTCGTTGTTATTTTTTTCATTTTACATCCCCCGATAAAGTTAAAAATCAAATTTACTCTTTTTTTTAGTTCAAGGCTACCTAAAAAGCCAGTAATGACAGCATTAAACTAATCAATTAATGAGTTTAATTAATGAAAAGCCCTATTTTTTAATTTTCGAATCTTCAAAGCGGAACTTAACCAATTTACATTATCGCGGCGGGATCTCAGGGTAACTATCCAGTACAAGACCCAATGAGTCTTTTAAAGGATTCAACCAGGGCTCATAATTAGCCCACTGCTCCATTCCTTGCCGATAAATCGGTTGGCGTACCTGCTCTGAACTTGCCGTGCGCACGCCTCTCTGAGTTTCAAAAAAACGTAAGCAGGCCGGTTCAAAGTCGAGCTGGCAATAAGCCAAGAGCTTGCGCACCTGGGCCTCTGTATCCTCAACAGTTTGTTCATAAATAACTCTGTGAATCCGTCCGGGTAATACAGTGTCGAAGTGCGCCATTAGTTCAACATAGTCATGATAAAAACGGCCAATATCTGAGAGGCTGTAACTGAAGTTCTGGCCCCTTGCATAGTACTGTTTAAAATTAGACAGGCAGCAGCCCATTGGATGCCGTCGTGCATCAATAATTTTTGCATTGGGCAGAATTAGGTGAATCATGCCAATGTGTAAAAAATTATTAGGCATTTTGTCAATAAAAAATGGGCTGTCAGTTTTACGATGAACACGGGTGCGCTCAAGATACTGGGCCCCGAGTTCTCGCAACTCGTCATGGCTTTTTGTCGCTAAAACATTACTGTACTGTGCGTTGTCATTAGCGTCCCCTTCAGCACTCATTTCTAGCGCCATGCTAATAATGTCAGGCAGCTCTGTAGTGCCTTCTACCAGCGAGTGACTGGCCAGAATCTGCTCCAACAGAGTAGACCCTGAACGCGGCATTCCCACAATAAAGATTGGAGCGGCCGTGTCATGCCCTGATCCAGTTCGATCCTTCAAAAATTCTGATGTGAATTTACGCTTGAGTCGGTCTGTCCTCGCGGTATTGCCATCAGCATCATAGCGGATACCTTCTCGATGAAGGCTATTACCCTGATCATAATGTTCAAAAGATAATTCATAATCAGCCTTATCTTCTGCCGCCTTGCCGAGGGCAAATTCAAACTGAATTCGATCTTCTTGAGTCAGCGTATCTTTTTGTACTTGCAGATTCATCGCCGTCATATCTTTCTTAGAGAAGCGAAATGTCTTTAGATTTGCCAAGCTCCAATAGGCTTCCCCAAAACTTGGATTACGTTCAATACTGTTGCGATAAGCCTCAATGCATTCTTCCTGACGGCCTTCAGTTTTTAATACATGTCCGTAGCTGAGCCATATCTTTGCATTGGCAGGATATTCATCAAGCAATTGGGCATACATACTACTGGAGCGCTCATAATCACCAACTCGACTAAGAATCACGGCTGTCAGATTTCGGTAACTAGGGTTACTTGGACTCGCCAATAATAATTGTTCTATTTCAATCAGTGCTTGAGATGATTTGTTAAGCCGATGTAATAAGGTGGCATAATTGAAACGCGCAGCAGTAAAGCTAGGGGCTAAATCAAGACAGCGTTCGAGAAGCTTTTCGGCATCATCATTGTTACCACAGCGCACCGCAACCTCTGCCAACATGCGAATAGCAGGCACATCAGTAGGCGCTTTTTTCAACTGTGCTTTCAGGAGACGTTCGGCCCTGGGAATATCATTTGCAATCATCGCGCTGGCCGCCTGTTGCAACTGCGGATCGCTAACAGAACTTTGAATATGACGAGTGTAGGCCTCATCTGCACCTAAAGAATCACCGACAGCCATAAGATGGTCTGCCAGCAGACGCCATGCTTCAGGATGTGCCGGCTTTAGTGCAATAGTCGCTCGTAAAGCTGATATTGCATCATCGCCTCGTCCCAAAACAGCCAATAACAAGGCATGCTCAAAGTGCGCTGCAGCCCATCGAGATTGAACGGACAGTAATTTATCAATCAGCTCTAAAGCTACTGCAGGATTACCACAATAACGTTCCCCTGTGATCAACAATAACTGTGCTGGGGGATAATTAGGCACAGCGTTTAGAATTTCTCGTGCTTGCTCAACCGCCAGCTTTGGATCCACCGCAAGCAGGCGTTCCGTATTTTTTACAGCGATTTCAAGCGTGCCCTCGGCGCCCGATTTTTCAGTCATTGTGCTCGACCTTTTTGAATCTCACCCAAATCAATAGCATATTACTCTGGCTCCCCTATCCATTTATTAGCACTCCTAGTTTGACGTGGAGCTCACATTTACCTAACAATACTACAGTTTTTAGCGCGTTAGTGGCTTAACCGTTGACGCCCTGCTATGTTTAGCTATATTTGAAAATACTATCAAAAAATTTGACTACTCTCTAACAGAAACGCCTTCTTTTTGACGCTCTTGCCAACGTGGATCTATATATACCTCAACAAAAGACTCAGGACTTTGCACATTTCCCTTTATTAGATCAGCACCGCGTTCCGCGACCATCATGGTTGGGGCATTTAAATTACCATTTGGAATAGTGGGAAATATTGAAGAATCGATAACTCTTATATTATTTAAGCCATGTACTCTGAGTTCAGGATCGACAACAGCTAAAGCATCAGTGCCCATTTTACACGTACAGGAGGGATGGTACGCGCTATCTACAGATTGACGGATAAACGCATCAATTTGCGCGTCACTTTGTACCTCATCTTTAGGCTGGATAACCTCACCACGGAATTCATCCATTGCAGGTTGGCGCATTATTTCGCGCGTTAGGTGAACACAATTGCGAAAACCTTCGCGATCGTCTTCTGTTGCCAAGTAATTAAATTGAATGTCTGGATGCTGGCTAATATCCCCAGAAAGGGCTCGGACATGGCCACGACTACTTGGCTTATTGTGCCCTGCATGAACTTGGAATCCATGCCCCGTGAACGCAACAGTTCCATCATAGCTGATGGCCCCAGGTAAAAAATGATACTGAATATCGGGCCACTTTACCCCTGCTTTGGAACGGATAAACGCACATGATTCAAAATGATTGGTCCGTCCCAGACCGGTTTTAAATAATAGCCACTGCGCGCCAATCAGCGCCTTTTTAAACAGGCCTAGTTCGCTGTTTAGGGTGATTGGTTGCTTGCACCGATATTGGAAATTGAACTCTAGATGATCTTGGAGATTCTCACCAACACCTGGTAAGTCATGGACTATGTTAATACCAATCTCGGCCAACCTAGCTTTGGGCCCCACCCCAGACACCTGCAGTAAGTGTGGAGAGCCAATTGAGCCCGCGCAAAGAACTACCTCACGCTTGGCATAGAAGTTTTTCAGGCGTCCTCTTATCTTGCACTCAATACCTGTTGCAGTCTTGCCATCAAAGGTAACTCGTGTGACCAGCGCTCTTTTAAGGATGGTAAGATTAGGACGTTTTTTTGCATCCTTTAAGTACGCATGACTAGACGATGCACGAATGCCGCTATCAACATTCATAAATTTTTGGCCAAATCCCTCTTGACGATAACCATTATAATTTTCAGTCTCGCTGTATCCGCTCTCCACCCCCGCATCAATAAAAGCGCGGTAAAGTGGATTGCGCATATTATTGCCGCCACTTATGGCAACAGGACCCTCCCTGCCAGTGTATTGACTGGTAACACAGCGATGGTTTTCTAGCTTATTAAAATACGGTAGGCAGCTCTGATAGTTCCATCCAGTCGCACCAAGAGATTCCCATTCGTCAAAATCTAAGGCATGCCCTCTTACATAAACCATGCCATTTATAGAGGAAGATCCCCCCATTACCTTGCCGCGAGGACAATTCATGCGCCGATTGTCCAGGTAGGGTTCGGGTGCAGACTCAAATCCCCAATTATATTTTCGTGTATTCATGGGAATACCCAGCGCCGAAGGCATGCGCACAAAAACACTACGATCACTGCCGCCGTATTCGACCAGCAGAACACTGCAGGTAGGCTCCTCACTTAAGCGTGAGGCTAAAATAGCGCCCGCCGAACCGGCGCCTACTACAATATAATCGTAAATTTCTTGTTTACCCATCAGTCTAAACGCCTTAATTAGAATCCTTAAAACTCTGCTCTTACTAACAAACAGTATAATGCAGGTGTCTTTAAACATGTCACTGCCGGAGCCACAATAGTGCTTACCACACCCGTTATCAACACTCGTCACCGAAAACTAGCGGTGCTGTAAGTGCCTAAATACCCATAGCATGATATTCTCAGCCAAACTTTTATCCAAGCTGCCTTTAACGCAATCAGGGGTCACTGGGTCAGGCTTGAGATTGCTTTAACAGCCTACTCTCAATACTTATTTAGTTAACGCCAATAACTTTAGAGTCAGTAGAAATATTTAATTTTAGGAGTATCGAATAATGACACAACCCACCGCCAGTCATTTTATTAATGGCGAATATGTTGAAGACTCTAATGGCTCGCCAATTGATGTTATCTATCCAGCCACCGGGGAAATTATTGCCAGAGTCTATTCCGCGACACCCAACATAATCGAGCAAGCAGTAAAGAGTGGGTTAGACGCTCAAAAAGCGTGGGCCAGACTGTCTGGAACCGAGCGTGGCAGAGTTTTACAGCGTGCTGCCGTTATCATGCGTGAGCGTAATCGTGAGCTGTCTGTTTTGGAAACTTACGATACCGGAAAACCCATGTCGGAAACGCTTTATGTTGATGCGACCAGTGCCGCAGATGCATTAGAATATTTTGGTGGCCTGGCTGGCTCTATTACCGGGGAACATATTCCATTAGCGGACGGTAATTGGGCCTATACTCGCCGCGAAGCTCTTGGCTTGTGTGTAGGTATTGGCGCCTGGAATTATCCTACTCAAATTGCCTGTTGGAAAGGTGCACCTGCACTCGCATGCGGTAATGCGATGATATTCAAACCCTCTGAGACAACTCCCCTATGTGCTCTCAAAGTCGCTGAAATTTTAATCGAAGCGGGGCTACCGGCCGGCTTATATAATGTCATTCAAGGTATGGGCGAAGTTGGCTCAGCTCTAGTCTCAGATCCTCGCGTGGACAAGGTGTCTCTTACTGGCTCAGTGCCTACGGGGCGCAAAGTTTATGCCGCGGCGGCCTCACAAATGAAGCATGTCACTATGGAACTGGGTGGCAAATCGCCACTTGTTATTTTTGATGATGCCGATCTTGAGAACTCTGTCAGCGGCGCAATTTTAGCCAACTTCTATTCCACAGGTCAGGTTTGCTCAAATGGGACTCGTGTATTTGTTCAGAAGGGGATCTTGGATACCTTTTTAACAAGGCTCACCGAACGTTTAAGTCTTGCCGTTATAGGCGATCCACAAGATGAGAGCACCAACTTTGGCCCAATGGTAAGTGAGCGCCAACTAGAGATAGTACTTAGCTATATTGAAAAAGGTAAGGCAGAAGGTGCTCGATTGGTCACTGGTGGAAATCGTATCGCTGGGCAGGGCTATTACGTGCAGCCAACCGTCTTTGCCGATGTCACAGATGACATGACTATCGCCCGTGAGGAGGTTTTTGGCCCTCTCATGTCAGTGCTATCGTTTGACAATGAAGACGAAGTTATTGTCCGAGCTAACGCTACTGAATTTGGCCTAGCCGCAGGAGTCTTTACGGCTGATTTAAGCCGCGCTCACCGTATGGTTGACGCGCTTGATGCCGGCACCTGCTTTATAAATTCTTATAATGATGCGCCAGTGGAGGTACCTTTCGGAGGAGTGAAAATGTCGGGAGTCGGTCGAGAGAACTCGAAAGCGGCGATTTTGCATTACTCACAATTAAAGTCGGTATTTGTGCGCATGGGTGATATGGAATCTCCTTTTTAAAAAATATATACGCTATTTTTTAGCTTTTATCATTGAACAAATAGTGTTAACTATTTTAAAAAAAACTGACCTACTTGGGAATATGCTGTCAAATTATAGGCAAGTGATGATTGCAAATATTCTCCCCCGAGATAGTTAGAAAATGTTAGATCCCGAGTAGCGAAAAACCCTAGTCTTTTATAAGACTGGGGTTTTTTGTTATGGCGTTCATATCAAAATGTCTGATTAGATGATTTACTCATTAATTACTTTATTTTTTAAAATAAAATGAACTACTTGAGAATATGCTGTCAAATTATGGGCAAGTGATGATTGCAAATATTCTCCCCCGAGATAGTTAGAAAATGTTAGATCCCGAGTAGCGAAAAACCCTAGTCTTTTATAAGACTGGGGTTTTTTGTTATGGCGTTCATATCAAAATGTCTGA